>Ga0098044_1000964_pt1 | contig 15146 bp, 10 predicted proteins | sample 10_taG_FD_75053 | JGI IMG/M metagenome (GOLD analysis project Ga0098044, IMG submission 75053) | Marine viral communities from the Subarctic Pacific Ocean - 10_ETSP_OMZ_AT15264 metaG | ecosystem: Environmental > Aquatic > Marine > Oceanic | place: Pacific Ocean | collected 2015-01-16 | reverse complement strand
GTTAGAGAAATAAAAAAAAGACTTGAACGAAAAGACATTTAGAATAATATATTAATAACACAACATATAGTATGGCAGAACAAGAAACAGAAGAAAAAGAACAAGAAGATATACCAGTTTCTCCGACTGAAGGAAAATCTGAGCTACCTTCTTCTACTGAAGAAATAGAAAAACAAATTGATGAAGGACTTGCTGATAAATTTGCTCCTGAAGAAAAAAAAGAGGAAGAATCAGAACCAGATGTTTTTGATGAAAAAGAAGTAAAAGAATTAAAAAAACCAGAAGGATTAGAGGATAAATTCTGGGATAAAAAATCAGGCGTTAAGTCAGAAGAATTATCTAAGGCATACAAAGAGCTGAGAGATCATATTTCAAAAGGGCAGCACAAAGCTCCAAAAGATGGAAAATATGATAACAAAGTATTTGAAAACTTAGAACCTAATCATCCAACTGTGCCAATATATAATGAATGGGCAAAGAAACACGGAATATCACAACTTGCTTTTAATGAATTAGCACAAAAAGTTATAAATGAATCTAATTTGGATGCAGAACAAGAAAAAATAAATATTGAAAAAGAGATAGAAAAACTTGGACCAAACGCACAGGATAGAATAAAAGCAAATGGTTTATGGTTTAATGGTTTAAAAAACAAAGGAATTTTTACAGAAGCAGAAGAAGATATATTTAAAATCGCTGCTGCTGATGCTACTGGGCAAAGATTTATTGAAAAAGTTAGAAATATGATAGGGGATCAAGTGCCACATAAACTTGAACCTACAGGAGATCAATTACAATCTCTTGAAGATATAAAAGCACAAATAGGTTCAAAACAATATAAAGAAGATCCAGCTTTTAGAGCAAAGGTTTATGCTTCTTTAAAAAGGGCAACAGGAAAAGATCCTGAAACTCCTATTGATTAATTGAAAGATTATATAACAAATACTATATAATAAAATGAAAGGTAACCGACACAGGTCTTTCTGATGTAGTCAATCCTACGTTGCTGTGCCGACACTTATGTCGCTAACACACAAAATTTTATTAATCTGTAAATAGAGGTAAATACTTGATATGGCTTTAAACATATCTGGTGTATTCCAAACTCTCTTTGATTCTGAGGTCAAACAAAGCTACCAAGCTGAAAGTGTCCTTAGACCATACGTAAGAGTTAAACCAAATGTAAAAGGTAGCACTCAAAAGTTCTATGTTATTGGAAAGGGTACAGCATCTGTTCGTACTCCACAATCTGACGTAGTTCCTATAGGCGTTTCCTATACACCTCAAACAGCAACTATGAGTGATTACTCAGCTGCAGAATATTCTGATATATTCCAAGCTGGAAAAGTAAACTTTGAGGAACGTCAAGAGCTTGTTCAATTATGCGGTAAAGCGATTGGGCGTAGACTTGACCAACTTATCATAGCTGCATTAGATGCTGCTTCTTCTAGTTTAACTGTAGCTAATTCTATTGGTGGTTCTACTACTAATATGAATGTTGCAAAAATTAGAGAAGCAAAACTGTTACTGGACAAAAATAACGTTCCACAAGAGGATCGTACTTTAGTTATCCACGCTGACGGTTTAGCAAATCTATTATCTGAAACTAGCGTTACATCATCTGACTTTGTCAATGTAAAAGCGTTGGTTAATGGGCAAATTGATACTTTTTTAGGTTTTAAAGTAGTATCTCTTGGAGATAGAGATGAAGGTGGTTTGACTAAAGACGGTTCTAATGATAGGCAATGTTTTGCTTTTCATAAAGCTAGTATTGGTTTAGCAGAAAATATGACTGCTAGAACAGAAATCAATTATATCCCAGAAAAAACTTCGCATTTAGTAAATGCAATGTTTTCTGCAGGATCTACACATATAGATGCTGAAGGTATAGTTGAAATTACTGCGAGGGAAAGTTAATAGTTATGGCTTTTGATAGAGATGGTTGGAATCCGATAGGCGGTCAAAGCAAAAAAAGTAAAGCTCCTGCAATATGGAGTTATACTACAGCGGACACTATCGCTACAGTAAACACTGAAAGCTACTTTGATTCAGTAGCAGGTGAGGTTGGTGTTGGCGATATGATTTTCGTAAACTCAAGTACTGGCGGTACGCTAGTAGCAACTTTAGTTTATGTCCTATCAAACACAGGAACTGTGGTGGACGTGAACGACGGTACTACACTAGCGAACACTGATAGTGACTAATCCTTAGGATTTAACTGGAATATATATGAATAAGATTCTGGGTTATTGGAGCTGTGTACCTGGAAACAGAAAGCTCCTTTTTTTAGAAACAAAAAAGATTTTATTATGGCAACTGGAGATACTGACGTAAAAATTATTAATGGTGCATTAATTTTATTAGGAAGTAATGAAATTACATCTCTTTCAGATGGAAGTGATGCAGCTAAAATGGCTAGTACAATTTATCCTGATGTAAAAAGAATGGCATTAGGATTATATGACTGGTCTTTTGCTTTAAAGAAAAAAACATTAGCAAGAAGTGCTACAGCACCTACAAACGAATGGACATACAGTTATCCTTTACCTGCTGACATACTAACAAAAGTTCCACAAGCTGTTTACAATAGCACCAGCACAGGTGTTAGTCCAATAACAGCGTATGAAATTTATGATAGTTCTATTTATACTGGAGCTACAACTATTGTTATAGATTATTTAAGCACGGAAACAACAGAAGCATCAATGCCTTCTTATTTTGTCCAATTATTAAAATATATGATGGCTTGGCATTTAGCTGAACCAGTAACAGATCAAGCTGCAAAAGCTCAATATTGGCAAGGAGTAGCGGTTGGTGAACCACACGAAAATATGCGTGGTGGTTTTTTTAGACAAGCAGCACAAATGGATGGGAGAGGTAGACCTGGCAAATCATTTTCAGATCAAGAATTTAGTTTATATTATGTCAGAAATATATAAATGGGTAGAGTTACAGCAATACAAACAAATTTCACAAATGGAGAAATAGATCCATTATTAAGAGGAAGAACCGATATAGAACAGTTTTACAACGGATTAGAAACCGCAACAAACGTCATAATAGAGCCGCAAGGAGGTTTAGCTCGTAGACCTGGTTTAAAATTAATTCACCACATACCTTCTGCTGCTAGTCCACAAAACGGTACAAAATTAATTCCATTTACATTTTCAACTACACAAAGCTATATGTTGTTGTTTACAAACGACAGAATTTATATTTATAAAGATGGAGTATTACAAGCAAACATAAATGGTAGTGGAAATGATTATTTAGCTTCAACTGGCATAACCTCAGCTATGTTGCCTAATTTAGATCACACACAAAACGCAGATACATTAATTTTAACTCACGAAGATTTAGCACCAAAAAAATTAGTAAGAGGAGCAAGTCATACTACTTGGACTATATCCAGTATAACTTTTGACCATATTCCTAAATATCCTTTTACATTTAGTACAAGCTCTCCTTCTGTAACTTTAACTCCTTCTGCTGTAGATGGAAACATAACTTTGACTGCTAGTGGTTCTGCATTTGCAGCTGATAATGTCGGTGATTATGTAGAAGCCGATAATGGTTTTGGTAGAGCAAGAATTATTGAATATACATCAGCAACAGTAGTAAAAGCTGTAACAGAAGTTCCTTTTTTTGACACCAATGCAGTAGCTAGTGGAGATTGGGTTTTAGAAGTTGATTATGAAGATACCTGGAGTGGTACAAAAGGTTATCCAAGAACGTGTACTTTCCACGAAGGAAGATTATGGTTCGGTGGTTCTAAAAATAGACCAACAACTTTATGGGGTTCAAGAGTATCAGATTTTTATAATTTCAATATGGGAGAGGGATTAGATGATGATGGCGTAGAAGTAACTTTAGATACTGACGCAGCGAATAATGTAGTTGGAGTTCACTCAGGCAGGGATTTACAAGTATTTACTACTGGTGGAGAATTTTTTGTTCCGCAATCTGACTTAGATCCAATAACACCTAATAATGTAGTTGTAAAAATATCTACAAGACGTGGTGCTAAACAGGGTATTAAACCAGTAGCCGCAGAAACTGGTACATATTTTATACAAAGGTCAGGGCAAAGTTTAAGAGAATTTTTATTTAGTGATGTAGAACTATCATATGTTTCCAGCAATGTTTCATTATTATCATCTCATTTATTAAAATCTCCAACTGATATGGCTTTAAGAGTTTCAACAGATACAGATGACGGAGATTTATTATGTATTGTTAATTCTACTGACGGTTCACTTGCAACATATTCATTGTTAAAACAACAAGGTGTAGTCGCAGGAAGTAGACAAACAACTAACGGTCTTTTTAAAAATGTTGCGGTAGATGTTGATACAATTTACACAGTTGTAAAAAGAGCTATTGATGATTTACAGGCAACTTGCACAATTACTGTAACAGATTATGCAAACATTGCTGTTGGCACTAAATTAACATTTGATTTACAAGATGGCACAACAATTACTTTAGAATCAGAAACAAGTGGTGGTTCTTCTCCATCTGCATCTTCAGGCAACACTCATTATTTTAGACCAAACACAAATAACAACACAACTGCTGACAATATTTATACAGCTTTAAATGCAGTTGATGGATTAACAGTAGCAAACCCAGCTGCTAATGTTGTTACAGTAACAAGAGATGCAAGAGGAGATAGCAACACAACTGTAACTACAACAGATTCAACAAGATTAGCAGTAACACAATTTGTTAATGGAGCAACAGATAAATATTTTGTAGAACAATTTAATGAAGATTACACAACTGATTCAGCAGTTCAAAAAAGTGCTGCTGCTGGGGATTTACCTACAAACACAACTTTGACAGGGCTTACTCATTTAAACCTTGATAGTGTAGATGTAATAAATGATGATAATTATGAAGGCACGGCAACAGTTTCTTCAAATGAAATTACATTAAAGAGCATACCAACTACTTACGTTGAAGCAGGATTTAGTTATTCACCTACTGTTAAAACAATGCCAGTAGAATTAAAATTGCCTAGTGGACCAATTATAGATAAAAAGAAAAGAATAGTAGATATTGCTGCTATAATGTATTTATCACAAAATTTAACTATACAAGGAAAAACAATAAATTTTAGAACATTTGGTACATCAACTATTGGTGGATCAGTTACTACAACAACAGGCACAAAAAGAATTAGAGGTTTACTGGGGTACTCTAATGACGCACAAATAACAGTATCTCAGAACGCACCTTTATTTTTTACATTATTAGGTTTAGAATACAAGGTAACAACAGGGGTAGGATAATATGTGGTGGTCAGCACTATCAGCAGCATTTACAGTTTTTCAAGGCATTAATGCTTTAAGTCAAGGAAAAGCTGCAAGGAATTATTACAATGCCGCAGCTTCCTGGACAGATTTTGAAGGCAAAACTGAACAATTAAAAGTTAAAGAAAATACTGTAAAAAGTATAAGAGAGCTAAATAGAGCAATGGGTACAACAATAGCTATGGCAGGAGCTGGAGGATTAAATACATTTGAAGGTGTTATACGAAACAATATAAGATTATTACGAAGGGATCATGGAGAAGATTTAAGATTAGATGTTTTGAACGAAACCTTAATTGGAGAAAAATTTGGCAATATGGCAAATCAATTAAGAGCAGCAGGAAAATATGCTTATAAAAAAGGAAAATCAGCTTTTGTATTTAGCATACTCCAGGCAGGAGCAGGGTTAGGTGCATCTGGTGCTTTTGATAATTTTAACTTATTTGGAGGAAAATCAAGTGGTAGACCACAGTACAATGTGGCACAGAACGTGTAAAGAAAATTAATTATGGCAGTTAGACCAACATATAATAAAACAAAAGGTAGTTTAGTATCAATGGGAGCTAGTGAACAAGGACTAGACTATAAATTAAAAGGGTATAGTTCTTATGTAGATTCTCTCAATACAAAACTATCATCAATGCAAAAATATTCTCAAAAAAAAGCAGAAGATGAAGCAACAGAAGAAGGAATAAATGAAGCATTAGAAGCAAATAGAGATACTGATGCCTTTTTAGCTGCTGATGATAAAACTAAAAAAAGAATGGTAGGAGAAGATAAATGGTTTAAAAGCAAAAAAGAAGTTGCTTATACAGAAACAATGTATGCTTTACTGACAAACGACATAATGACAAAAGCACAAACAGATATAAATAATCTGGATGTAAGAGCAACTTTAGAAGGAATGCCATCAACAGATTATTACAAGAATCTTGTAACAATAAAAAATAATTATAGTACAGCATTTAATGATGTAGATGGATCTGTTGCACTTAAATTAAATGAAGAATTTATGTCTACAATACCAAAACTATATGCTGCGTATGCAACAAAAGAATCTGAAAAATATGTGAAAGTCAGACAGTCAAGAGTTATTGCTTTAGGAAATCAAATGAAAAACCAAATTGCAAATATTGTAAAAGGACATTTAGTTTCCAATGATCCAAAGACTTTATTTGCTTCATTAGAAGAAATAAAATTAAAAGTAGCAGCAAAAATAGGTGTGGAAAAATTAGATACAACAAATTTCCAAACAGCTTTTCATAAAGAATTTTTAGCAGCTCTTGCAGATGAATTTTCTCCAGGAAGTAAAAATAATGCTTATCAAGGATTAAAAAATTTAAAACAATTTAACAATGGAAAATTTGAAGATCCAAAATTACAAGATGTTTATAATCAACTTGGTGCTACAGATAAAGTAGCAATAGAAAAGGCATTGAAAGATTCTCTTAAAGATGAAATTGATATTATAAAAAATAAAGACAAAATTGATGATGCGTTAGCACTAGCTGAAGCAGAAGAATATGAAGCAGAATTTAATGAATATTTAGCAACTGGAAATAGAGAAGCAGCAATGGATCTAATAGAAACATTAAAAAGTCAAAATAAATTTGCAGCAGCAGCAAGTTTTCAAGAAACATTAGGAATAGAAAAAAACAAAAAAATTTTACTAGAAGGAGATTATGGAGAATTTGTTTCTGGCTTAGAATTAGATATACAAGATGGAAAATACACATCTAAAACTCTTAGAGAAACTGTTTTTAATAAGGATCTTTTAGAGTTTGATGATTGGAAAAGATTAAATGAAAAAGTTATTAAGTTTACAGATAAAAACTATAAGAGAGGAACATATATTATAAACACACATTTTAATTTTTCAGAAGGTGTTGGTTATACTTCAAGACACGACAAGGCAACAAAAGAAAAAAGAAACAAACTTTTAATGGCGTATGAAGATGAAATAGATAAAAATAAACGAGATGGAATTTTAGAAACACCTCAATCAGTTGCACGAAGGTTAATAAAAGATTATGAAGTTGTAAAAGATGAAGTAAAATTAATTAAGGATTCTGTGAAAGAGGTTCATAATTTTTCAAATAATTTATTTAAAACAACGACTGACACATTAGTAAATATGCTAGATGCTGGAGTTTTTCCTGAATTAAACAAAAGAAAATTGGAAAAAAATAAAACTGAAACTTTTAAAAAAATAAGAGAACAATTAGAAGATGCAAATGTAATAAATGAGATTATAAATTATGTATCAGCTAGGAGAAGCGATATTATAGCAGATAAATTTTTTTTAGATGATGAATCTTTAGATGATTTTATAGAAGTATTAAAAGAACATATAATTGTTTTAAATAATAATAAATAATGGCAGATGATTTAACATACGATCAAAGATATACTGATTATAGAAGCAAAGACGGATTAAATGATGAATTTGTTTATGCAGATGATGGTTCATTACAATCTACTAAATGGGGTGTTTTAGATTATGTAAAAGAAACTGGCAAAGGTGCATTGTTAGGTGCAGTAAAATTAGATGAAGGAATAACAACTTTAAGACACGCTGCTGGAGAAAAATTAGGAATATATGAAGAAGGCAAAACAGAAGAAACAAGCAAAGAATATCAAGAAATGCACGAAAAAATGAAAGAGAAAAATTTATATCCTGAAACAATGGGAGGACAAATTGTTGCAGCTTTAACACAATATGCAACACCTGGAGTAGGTTTATATGGTTTAATGTCAAAAATAATAAAAATTCCACAAGGAGTACATTTTGTAAAAAAAATATTACCAATAGCAACAAGAGCTTTATCAGCAGAAGCAGGAACAGTAGGATTGGCACAAACAGCAAATGATCCAAATGTTATTGGTGGTATTGCAGAAATATTCCAATTAGATACTGAAACTGCTGGGCATTTTGCAAAAGATTTTTTTAATTATCTTGCAACAACTGAAGATACAACAGAAGGAGCTGACGCATCTCAGGTATTAGAATCAAAATGGAAAGCTATTATTGCTGATTCTCCACTTGGTTTAGCTGCTGAAGGAGTTATGCCATTTTTAAGAACTTTTGCTAAAGTTGTAAGAGATTTAAGAGGTAATCCATCTTTAGTAAAGAAACTAGAAGATGAAGTTAAGACCGCAATTACACACGCAGATCCTAACGCTTTTAAAAAAAGTAAAACAGATTTGGGTGAAAAAGCTGAAGGATTTATACCAGGAACAAAAGAGCAATTACAGGAAAGCGGAAATGTAAAAACTATAATGAAAGAAATGAACGCAGCAAAAATGGATTTTGATAAATTAGGTATTAAATTGCAAGATAAATATAATGCTAAATGGCAAAGTAGAATTAAAGACATAGATAGAATAGAAGAAAAGATAGCAACAAAAAATATTTCTCCAGATAAAATAAGTGATTATTTAGGCGGAAGATTAATGTTTAAAAATTTTAATGATTTAAAACGTGCTGTAGAAGAAATAGAAAAAAAATATACAGTAATAAAAAAAGAAGATTTTTTTAAAACAGTAAGAAAAGATAAACCAGAAACAGGCGGATATAGAGCTGTACACTTACAAATTGCAAATAAAAAAGGACAATCTATGGAATTACAACTGCGTTTACAAGGATTAGAAAAACCACTTAAAGAATCATATAAAGGATATACTAAAATAAGAAAAGATGTAGAAAAATTACCACCTGAACTTAGAAAAATAGAAATAGAAAAACAAAATAAATTAAAGAAAAATGTAGATACAGCTTTTTTAAAATTAAAAAATAATCCAGGAAAGGATTTTCCTTTTAAAAAATTTATAGATTCTGTTGATAAAAAAAGCGAATTAGCAGAATTTATTGCAAGATTAAATGTTAAAGGAAATAAGACAGCAGCAGATATTAAAGAGTTAAAAATTTTAAAATCAAGATACCACGAAATAAATAAATCAACAGCAAAACTGGCATCAATAGGCGGTGCAGTTGCACTTGCTTATATGAAAGCTGTTGGTAAAAGAGATGTAAATACAACAAGAATTATAAACGCACAAAAGGAGGAAACAAATGGCAATTAAAAGAAATAATGAAATGGACAAGAATCCATTATTAAATGATAAAACTGAAGAAGAAATCATTACAGAAGAATTGCAAAAAACACCAGTAGTAGAAGAACCTACTCTTACTGAAGAAGAAGATATTCTTAAAGAAGAACCTGTAAAGGAAAGTAAAACTATATATGAACAAAATAAAGACAAACAATTTGATGTAGCTGGTCTATACAACATTCTGGAAGAACCATTAAAAAAAACTTTGGTTGGAAAAAAACCTAAAGATTTTAAAGAGAGATACCAAAAACAAGAAGAAACTTTAACTCCTACTATTGATAAAGACCAACAATTTGATGTAGATACAAGAACAGGAAAGATAGTGATGGATGAACCTGTTGGAGAAGAAGTATTAAAAATATTTGATGAGGATGTTCACAATGCTCTTAAAGAAACAGCTACTACAGAAAATATTAGTCCTAAACTTGGAAATCTTGGAAATAAATTAGACCTAACTGATGATATAAACTTATTTCAAAAAAAATTCTATGATTCTTATGAAGAAGTTATTAAAAAAGGCAAAGGAAAAGTAACTGTAAAACAGGTAGCACAACAAGCATCAGCATTGGGTAATTGGGATGTTATAAAAAAAGTAATAAAAACAAAAGTTGGAGGTCCTCCACTAGATTTAAAATCAACTTATAAATCAAATCTTATATTAGGACAACTTTTAACACATACAGATTCTCTTTCAAAAAAAGTTAATTTATTAAGAGCAAAAAATATAGAAGAATTAACATTAGCAGAAAAAAAATTAGTAATAGAATTTAAAAAATCCTTAACTATGACAAGTGTTATGTATTCAAAAGTAGCTGGTAATAATGCCAATTATGCTAGAGGTTTGTCAATATTAGGTAAATTACCAAAAGCAAGTGAAGCAGATATTGCGGAGTTTATGGCAAAGTCAGATACAAGAGATACAAAATCAATTATAGACGCTGCTGGGTATTTTTCTGAGTTAAGTGATCCATATAAAAAAGCAGCATTTGCAAGACAATCTGTAACAGGTAAATGGAGAGATGCTCTTATTACCTGGTATGTAAATTCTTTGCTGTCAAGTCCAATAACACAAATGGTTAATATAGTATCAAACGCTGGTTTTCAAGCTATGCGACACGCAGAATATGAAATAGCTGCTGGGTATGGAAAAATTGCAAAACACGTTTTTGGAGCAACTGATGATGACATACTTCACTTTAATAATTTTACTAGACTACCATCACAAATAAAAGAGATGACTTTAGATGGTTTGGCAAGAGGTAAAATAGGATGGCAAAAAGGAACAGCTGCAACAACAAAAATTGATATGCCGCCAAATAAAATAAATAGAGATTTATTAGGTGGCTATAAAGATACCTGGATGGGAGATGGTATGGAATATCTAAATATGGGCGTTACACTTCCAGGAAGATTTTTGACTACAGCAGATGAATTTGCAAAAGGATGGATCTACAGAATGGAATTAGATAGATTAGGTAGAGAAGAATGGAATAAAGCATTTAGAAAAAGTAAAGATTCAGGACTTTCAAAAGTAGAAGCAAAAGCAGAAGCTGATATAGCATACGGAAATTTTATAGAACAACCACCTAATGAAGCTATTACAAAAATAGAACAAAGTATGTTAGAGGGTACTTTTCAAGGAGAGTTACCTCCAATATTTAAACAATTACAAAATGTTATGAATCATCCTAACACAAAATTTTTTATACCATTTTACAAAACTATTACTAACATCTTTTTGGAAGCAAGTAAAAGAAACCCAGCAACAGCTGCTCTTATGCCTTCTGTATGGAGAGATATTTGGGTGAAGGGTGGAGCAGCAAGGCATTTAGCACTTGCAAAATTATCTACTGGAACAATGTTAATGACAACTTTTGGAATGATGTCTTTAGATAGAGAAGGAGATATTAGAATTACAGGTAAAGGACCAACAGATTCAAAAATGAGAAAAACTTGGTTCGCTGCAGGAAATAGACCATATTCTATAATGTTAAAAAATAATAAAACTGGTAAATGGGATATTATTTCCTATTCAAGATTTGAACCTATATCTGCATTATTTGCAATATCAGCAGATTTTGCACAATATTCTTTAGATCCTAATGCTGATATGAGTAAAGGAGATGCTTTAGTATCAGCAGCGTTGGGTGCAATATATCCATACCTTGAACAACAACCATTTATGAAAGGTGGTCAAGATATAGCAAAATTATTTGGTCAATATAATGCAGATGATGTAGCAAGTATTAATAGGATAAAAGCATTTTTTGCACAAAAAGCAGGACAAATAGGTGGAGGTTTAATTTATAATCCAACAGGTTCTTTAGGCAGATTCTTAGATCATCAAGGAGATAATAATAAATACAAAAAAGATTTTAATATTACACAAGAACAATTAAGAAAAGCACAAAATACTTTTGGAGGAGATGTACCACTTTATGTTCAAAAATTTTATTATGAACTGAATAAAGCATACCAAAGCAGCGTGTATTATAGTGTTAATCCAGAAAATGTTGTACACAAAACAAATTATTTTAATGAAAAAATACCGCATCCACATAATGCTTTTTATGTATCTCCAATCGCAATACAAGATGTTGGATATGATGAGCTTAATATAAAAGTAATAGAAGCTGGGTTATCATATCCAGATCCTAGACCTAATTTTAGTGGAGTAGATTTATCTGCACAACAATTTAGAAAATATAAACAATATTATAATAACAATAATGGAGAATTGGATGATAATATGCCACCTTTAAAAGATGAGTTATTAGAATATGTTAATAGTTCAGAATGGGATAAACTACACAAAGATTATGAGGATAAGATAATTGATGAAGAAGAATTACAAACACTATTACAAAACGGAATAAATTTAATTTGCCACTCTTATCAAAAAGGAGCAAAAGATAAATTACTTGGAAAAGATGATAACAACTACGAAGATTCTGAATTTTCAGGTCTTAATGATATGATAGATGAAATAAGAAAAAAAAGAGCAAAGAAACCACCTGCAATAGTTGCTAACTAAAAAAATTTCACACATAAATTCGGTATACCTAAACATTAAGAAGGCATCAACTTTGCTCTCTATGATGCTTATATCAATTTTTTTTACTAAAATTGTATTTAAAAGTCGTTATGTAATAACTATATATAGTTATTAGGTATACCAAAATGGCAACTTTTAGTATTAATGCGGTTGATAGCCGTGTACAATATACAGGTGATGGCACTACAACTGACTTCGCTTTTACTTTTCAAGTTAATTCTTCAAGTGAATTAGCTATCTATTCTGATGATACTCTAAAAACAATCACAACTCATTATACTGTTTCTCTTAATTCAGATGGAACAGGAACAGTTGCTTATGGTTCAGCTCCAGGTAGTGGTGTGGTAGTTACCATAATGAGAAATATGGCATTAAGCCGCAGCTCTAACTTTGTAGCTGGTGGTACTTTTAGTGCTTCGGATTTAGAAACACCTTTAGATAATTCAGTTTTATTAGACCAACAATTACAAGAACAAACAGATAGATCATTACAATTAAAACCAACAACAGGAAGAACAGTAACTGGTGCTGCCTTTGGTATTACTGGACCATTGTATTTTCCTTATGATTCAACAGTCGCAAACAATGCAAACAAAGCAATAGTTTTTGACAATGATGGAACAGCTCTAACTACTGCCGATAAGGTAACCTCAGGTGGTGATTCAACAAAATTTACTTATTCAACAACTACATCTGACGCAGATCCAGGAAGTGGATATGTCAGATTTAATAACTCAACTTTAGCTTCAGCTACAATAGCATATATAGATGACGCAGATGCCTTTGCTAATGATGTAACAAACTGGGTACAATCCTTTGATGATGTATCAGGAAATTCTACCAGTCGTGGTAGAATTAGAATGTACAAAACAACTAATATTGGAGTGTTTGCAGTTTATAAAATTAATGCTGCGATCACAGATGCTTCTGGTTATACAAAAGTTCCTTTAACTTATATTGCAGGAGCTGGTTCTTTCTCAAATGATGATGAAGTATTTATTTCTTTTGTAGCTCATGGTGAAGATGGTACAAGTGCTGGATTAGATTATCTTTTTTCTAGTACAACAACTGATAGTGATCCAGGATCTGGATATGTAAGACTTAATAATGGTACTTATTCATCAGCAACAGCAATTTACATTGATGATGCAGATTCAAAAGGAGTTGATGTATCGGCAGATGTATTAACTTGGGATGATTCTACTTCAACTGTTAAAGGTTTTGTTACTATTAAAGATCAAACTACTCAATCTAGTTATGCCAGATTTTCTATATCAGGTACAACTACTGATGCAAGTGGTTATAATAAATTAGCTGTAACTCATATTGATTCCAATGGAACAATTACAAATGGTGGTGCAGTTTCAATTCATTTTACAAGAACTGGTGATAAAGGAACAAAAGGAGCAGTAACAAGTTATAATTATAATTTTGATACCTCAACATCTGATGCTGATCCTGGTTCTGGTGATATACGATTTAATCATGGCACTTATTCTTCTGTAACAGCAATTTATATAGATGATGCAGAAGCAAATGGAGTAGATGTTTCTGCTGATGTATTAACTTGGGATGATAGTACATCTACTATTAAAGGATATTTACATATTGTTGATACTGATGATTCAACAACTTGGGCAAGATTTTCAATTACAGGAGCAACAACTGATGCTAGTGGATATAATAAATTATCTGTTACTCATTTAAGTTCTAACAATACTTTCTCGGCAGCCGATAGTTTATCGGTTCATTTTTCACCATATGGATTAAAAGGTGATACAGGAGCAACTGGTAGTACAGCAGGAACTTCTGGTTTAGGAATGACTTGGGATAATTCAACAGCAGATGCAGATAATGGAGCAGGAAAAATTGCTTGGAATCACGCAACAATAGCAAGTGCAACTGTTTTATATGTAGATGATGTAGATGATGCTGGAGCAACTATAGAACCTTTTGTAAAAACTTGGGATGATGTATCTAACTCAACATCAAGAGGTTATGTTCAGATTACTAAAGAAGGAGAAACAGGAACTTATGCAGTTTTTAAAGTTAATGCTGCAGTAACAAATGCAACAGGATATACTAAAGTTAATGTAGCACACGTTGTATCTGCTGGTTCATTTTCAGATGGAGATGGAGTAGGGGTTCAATTTGTACAATCTGGTAATGATGGTTCTGGTGCTATGGATAATTGGACTTTATCAGATGGTTCGGCAACACAACAAGTAGATGATGGGGAAACATTAGTTGTTGCTGCTGGAGAAGGAATTGATACTGCTGTAACTTCTACAAATACAGTAACAATTTCAGGTGAAGATAGTGCTGCTGCTAACAAAGGTGTTGTAATTGTTGCAGGAACAACTCCAATAAGTATAGCTTATTCTTCTGGAACAGCGACAGTATCTGCAAGTGATGCTTCAACAAGTGCAAAAGGAATAGCAAGTTTTCTTGCTCAAGAATTTACAGTAGCTTCAGGTGCAGTATCTTTTAATGATAGTATGCACCCAACTATAACAAGTACAGGAAAGGCATTAGTACTAGGATTTTAAATTATGAATTATTATATTTTATTAATGGAGGAAACAAACAATGGCAAGTGAATTATTAAAATCAGCAACATTTAGAGGTGATGCATCTTCTGTTCAAGCATTATTAACTGTTGG
>Ga0098044_1000959_pt1 | contig 15158 bp, 19 predicted proteins | sample 10_taG_FD_75053 | JGI IMG/M metagenome (GOLD analysis project Ga0098044, IMG submission 75053) | Marine viral communities from the Subarctic Pacific Ocean - 10_ETSP_OMZ_AT15264 metaG | ecosystem: Environmental > Aquatic > Marine > Oceanic | place: Pacific Ocean | collected 2015-01-16 | reverse complement strand
GTCGAAGGGATGTTGTTCCTTCTTTCTCCCACTGGCCCGTTTGAAGCAATTCTTGTGAAGTGACCATTCTTTCTAGTGAATCTTTCACTTTTTGAGCCATTGTTTCTAATTTTCCAGCATTTTCATCTGAATAATCATCTTCTACTAAGTGTTTGAAGTCACTATCCTTTAAGAAACGCCAATCTCTCAGTGTTATCTGCTCATGAAGTAAAATCTCTCGAACTTTTTCAGGAATTGCATAAGATTGAGACTCTACTAAGTCACTATACTGTTGATTAAGAGTAGCATTGCCCTCAATTGATTCTAAAAACTTAGATTTTACTCTACCAACATCAGAAAACTCTCTTGCCAAAGGAGAAAGCATCTCAGGATTATCTGTGTTCTTGATTTCTCTATTTAATCCCATTAAGAGCCTACTTTCAGCAATACCCTGCCTTCCTAGATTATCTAAATCCCCAAGTGTGGGGTTCATGATGATATGCGCAAGACCGGGAGATACCTTATCTCCACCATAGAATACATCATCATAGAATTGTTTCTTATTGGCTTCACTAACTCCCTTTCTATAAGGTAAGAATTGTAAGCGAGAACTCTGCATTGAATCTGACCGCGTGTTTCCCACTGATTTTGCTACTTTTTGCAAATATCCCAAAGCCAATTGGGGTTGCATTGATTGAACAGTTTCTACTTCCTCTTCCAATGCTTCCCCAAAACCTGCTTGAACAAAAAGGTCCGTGATATTCTCATCATTGAGTTCTTTGATATAATCAACTAACTTGTCATTCTTGTTTTCCCAACTTCGCAAATCTTCTATGAATCGATGTCTAACTGGTTGACCAGTATCTCTCTTTCCTTCTAACGCTTCTTTCAGTTCGCTCAATAGTTCTTCATGACTACCTCGTAGGAAATTATTAGCCAACTTGGTAATTTGAGGAGAAAGCGTTCTCTTACCTTCTGTTTCAAGGTTTCTCACAACAGAAACTGCTGTTTCATAATTCCTCTTCCATTCATCATCAGGCAATAAATCATCATTATCATTATGCCTGAGAAATTCCTCTTCATCCATATCATGGAACTTGCTAACTCCTGCATCAGTAGGGGTTCCCAACAACACACGTTTAATGGCAGATAGAGGAAGTTCTCGATTTTCCAACTTCTCTATGAATTGGTCAAAATCAAGATTCTCCGTTGTCCCACTTCCACCTCTGTCTCTTTTCATTCTGAAAGCAACTCTACCTAATCCCATCAATACCATGTAAACCTTGTACTTCGTCTTGGTTTTTCTCCAAGAACTAACAGCCTTATTCTTGTCAACTTGCTCTCGCTCAGGTTGAACTTCAACCTTGAGAACTTGCTGCCACATCAAAGGTTCACCTTTCCATATACTCATCCAAGTCTCTTTCTAATTGTACTAGTTCAACCCAATCGTGTTTAGTCCAATCTTCATAGGCAACATAGAGTCCTTCGTTCCCAGTATAAGAACCAACTCTAAGACCACCAAACAACGAATCATAATTCAAATCGAATTCTACTGTGATATTTTCAGTGTTCTCATCACCTTGATAATCTTCACTATCATTCACTTCATCCCAAGTAAAGGTGGGTTCCATCTCAATGATACCACTAAGATAAGTTGAATCAGTAGAATCTCGATATCCACCTAATTCCTCTATCCACTCACCTTCAGGGTCAAGACCATCTTCGTTCAAAGCCTGTTCTAATTTATCTGCTACGTTTCTTGCTGTCTCTTGCCAATCATCTATCGAAGGAGAATCCGCATAGCGTTTCCCTCGAATATATTGGCTTGTTTTTAGTACGTCAAACCATGTCATTGTCTTCCCTCTTTTTCTTCATTCAACGTTCTTGTTGCCCGGTCAATGAATGATTGTTGACCGGGAGTGGGAGTTTGCGTTTTCCTAGAATGCATCTTCGCATTTTCAAATTGCTCACAGATTCCAATCTTCGACCCTAAAGTAATTTCAGGCAATGTGCATTGTTGATTCTCATTAATCACACATAGAGTTGCAGTACATTTTATGACTCGGCAATCTGCCTTTTGAATAATATTCTTCCAATTCATTGTATCTTCTCCTTAATCGTACTCACTCATCTCTTCATATGATGGCATGTCTAACCCCGCTTGATATCTATCTGCACATTCTTTATCGCAAAAATTCCCGTTATCGGTTTTGAATGGAGGTTTGTTAGGTGAATGGTCTTTACCACACCAATCACAATTTTCATCTTTATTATCACCCCACATTGCAGGAGGGGCAGGATTAAGTTGTTCATAGTATATTGCGGGGTCTAACTTAAGAATATTTTTCCAACTCATTGCATCTTCTCCTGACTACGATATAATTTCCCCGTTTGTTGTATTTCTTCCATACTGAAACCTAAATCTACTAACATTTCCGCTATTTGGGATTGTCCTAAATCCATTTTCTTTAACCCCCCAATAACTATTGCACCAACAACAATTTTTCTAGGTAAATCAACTTTAATAGGTTCATCTCCGGCTCTACCAGCAGGAACTTCTAACTTCATGATATCTTCCCAACTCATTGCATCTTTTCCTCCATTTGCTTTCTGACATCCAACCAAACATCAGGATGGTTCTGTGCTAGAACTTCCTTGATAACTTGCATCTGATGGACAATAATCGTATCTTGCCTCTTGTGAACCAACTTGCCCTTGAACTCCATTAGGTACTTCAGACTCTCACGAATCTCCTTTGCCAACTTAGTCAACGAATCAATGTACTTCGGGTCTAATGCATCTTGCTGAAACAACTCGTCAATCTTGACTTCAAGCCTAGTGATGTTCTCACTTAGCGTATCAATCTCATTGACTTCCTTCTGCGCAATCAACTGTGCAGCAGACTGTTGTACTAATGGTTGCAAGTGATAAGTCATATGTCTGAACACTTGGTCTTCTGTACAACCTAGAAAAGCAGCGACTTCCGTAGGCGTAATATCAGAAGAATGCATCCTAGTCTCTAAGTCTGACCTGACTTCACTCGTACACATCTTACATCTAGGATTGGAGCCTCTCTTGTATTCTCCCATATGATTCCTCTGATGCTTTGCACTTGTTCCACTAGGCCAATTCTCTAACCTATCTAATTCATCAGTAGAAATTACTATGTCATCTAAATCCGCTTCCAGTTGGTCACGGTTCTCATGTTGGCAAAGGTGACAACGCTTTCTAGTAATCATATTTTCACTTCTGCTTTAGAGTTTGAAACCACTTCTCTACGTTTGTTTCCTTTTCCTCATCTGCTTCAGTTTCAGGGTCAACCGTAAATTCCTTTCCTCTTTTTCTCGGCTCCCCAGTTTCAGGGTCAGGTGGTCCCATTCCACCCGGAGGTGGAGGTTGCCCACCCATCATTGGAGGTGCGCCCATTGGCATTCCCATAGGTGGAGGTGGCATTCCCATTCCATCCATTGGTGGAGGTGGCGGAGGTGGAGGTGGAGGTGGTTGTTTGTTCACTGCATAATAGTCATCTTTCTGTTCGGGGTCTACGCCTTTTGCCATTGTTCTTTCCTTCCTTGCTGTTCTTAGTTTTTCTTTAGTTTGTGCTGTAAGTGGTCTATCACCATACATGAGTTTACTCCACCATTGACTGGAAGTAGAGGCTTGTGGGCTTCTAGACATATTTGATGCACCCCCTCCCCCTATACCTGAACTGTATGTTTTGTCCAGTTCTGCTTTCCATGCTTCTATTTGCCCTTGAGTAGCATCACCGGGATTTGCAAGTTTTTCTTTTAACTCACTAATTTTCGCGTTAGTTGCTTTATCCGCCTCTGTGAGTTGGTAATTTTTCGGGTCAGGTTTCTCCCATTTACCACTATCAGGATTAAACTTCCTTCCCATAACAGTAGGACTCATTCCTCCATAATTCCCTTTTTCATTTTGTATTCTTTCATGAACTCCCATCCCGCCTTCTTGTGGGTCTTTCTCTTCTTGCGCCCATCCTTGAACCGCCTCTTTACCTGATTGTAATGCTGCCCCGGCTAAATCTGCCCCTGCTCTAACTGGTGCAGTTGCAACATCTACTACGGGTTTCGCATAATGACTCAATGCACCCCCACTTGCATCTTCAGCAATTTCTCCAACTTTCTTTGCAGAAGCAACTGGTGAAGTTGCTACATCCAATGCTTGCCCAATATGCTCAGGTGCATTCATTACTGCACGAGTGCCACCAACTAAAGCATCCTTGATATTACCGCGAATTCCTCTATCCTTTCTGCTTTGTAGAGTATCTCCCACCTTTTGCTTGACATCTCCCCACCATTGACCACGAGCATCTTCCCTACCTTGTGCGGCTTCTGCACTTGCGGCGGCTTGTGCTTCGGCTTCTTTTGGCTTATCAATTTGAAAATGTTGAAACGCATCATCTTGTGCTTGTTGTGCTGTTTCTTCTGCGGCTTTCGCATCCTCTACACGTTTTGCTTCTGCGGCCTTTTCTGCTTCTGCTTGTGCTTGCGCTGCGGCCTTTGCATCTTTCACCTTTTGTCTCTCACTTGTTAACGTAGAAAGACGTTCATCAATTTCTGCACCTGTAGGTTGCTCCACTGGTTCCTCAACTTTCGGAGGAGCCATCCTCGCTGTTAAATTTGCAATACCCTCAGAAGTCTTCGCTCTACTTTCAGCAGTTCTTTCTAGAGAAGCCGCATTAGCCGCTTCTTGTGCCTTAGCCCTTTCTGATTCTTCATGTCGTTCATGAGCAGTTTTTTCTGGTTCTTTCTTCGGCTGTTGTTTAGGTGGTTTCAATTTTCGAGGAAGATAATGACCAGTTTCAAATCCTGATTGGTTATACCCATACTTAACCACATCAAACCAATCAGATTTACCTATCTGTTCTAACGCAGCCGAATTATCTACAGAGTTAGGAAATTGATTGTTGAAATCCTGCCTCATCCTTTCACTAGATTGCATCTGTTGATATACGTTGAAGGGTGTAAGGTCACGACCCTCTTCATATCCTCCTTCTTGTTGCCATGCTTGCCACTCCGCCATCTCCTTTTCCCGATGTGCAGCATCCTCTTGTTCGCGTTGTGCTAATTGATTGCGATAATCTACTCGTGATGGGTCTACTTTGTCTTTAACATTGGAAACTATATCTCGCCATCCTTTCTCTACAGCCATCATTTTTCCACCCCATAACAATAGCAACAAATAGATACAGCACCATTCTTAGGATGAATTTTCATGTTGCAGCATTCTAACATTTCAACATCATCCTCCATGACTTCTTCACTTGCTTCTTCTCGACTCTCGCTTTACGCCTAGCCTTCATTTCCAAGTCCTTGATATCTCTGAGAGATTTGAATAGATACAGAGCATTGTTCCCCAATCCCAACTTTGGCAAATTGTGCGGTAACTTCACTCCCTTCTTCACCATCACAGAATACACCATTTGGTTAATCTGCTTTCTTGGTACTGAAACCCAAAGCATCCCCAATTCAATTTTATCTGTGTGCAAATCAGCAAGGTCTTTCGCAGTATCGCTTTCATTCTTTTCCACATTAATCGGATGGCCTTCAATATCACGCTTCACTTTAGGCCAAGCAAGCGCACCCGTTCTTGTGACATACTCACTCTTCCTTCCATTTGCCTTGATGTCATCTACGACATCCTCAACATCCTCATATATTTCACTAAGCAACAGTGCCTTCTTCCAATCTGCTTGAATACTAATTCTTTCCCCTTTTGGCAGTACGCCAACTCCTTCCTCTAATGCCTCTGCCCACGCTTCTTCCATCTCTTTGACAATAACCAACAGGCTATCTCCTTTGAACGTCCCATCACCAGAACCATCACCATACAATGCTTGCCACATCGGGGGTTTTGCAGTTCCGGGCGCATTGCTATACCAAGAAGAAGGTGCTGAATCACTCCAAACCTTCCCTTTGAATTTATTACCCAGAGCATCGGCTCGTGTATCTATTCTATCAACATAATTGGGCGTGACATAATGCCCATGTACATATTCGTAGTCTGTGGTTATTCCTGCATCATTGAATCTCGTCGGGTCTTGGAAAGCAATGTTTCTTGGATTCAACATACTCTCTTTAGCGTTAGCAATCCCATCCATCAACTTCCGCAAACCTGTAAGGATGTCTAAATTTGGTTCTTCCAGTTTAGTTCCGGGTTCTGCCAGTTTCTGCAATACTGAAATGTAAGAACTACCAGTTTGTTCTCCTGTAGCAACTGGGCCTCCACCTTGATACCGGCTCGCTATACCATGTTGCGTGATTAACTTCAACAAAGAATCATTATGCACCATGAAAATTTCATCACCGGCTAAACCATCAGCCTCATTCTTCCACTGGTTGAATTTCTTCCGCAAGTCCTTAGCCTTCTTCGGTATAGGGACAAGTAGGTTCTTCCCATCAATGGGCATTGCAACGTACTTAGCCTTGAGTATTAATTCGCTTCTTTCTCTTCTTGCGCTTGTTAGCAATTGAGTACCCCCCTGTTTTGTTGTTGAATAAATCCGCAGTACCGCTAGACGTACTGGTGACTGCACCAGCCATTCTCAGTATATCAAACCATGAGTCGTTCTTTTCTACCATAATATCACTGTAGTATTTTTTTCACAACTAACTTTTTCAAAAAATGGGCTGTCATTTATGTGGCACTAGCGAAATTTTATTTTCGGTTTACCTTGCATTTCCAGAATAAGATGCACCTTCACCTTACTTGGCTAATAGTCTTCTAGACTAGTCGCTTGCCACTTACCTCCTTCTTCCGATATCTTACCCGGCTTTACTTTAGGATTCAAAATCTGAATCTCATTTACTTCTTCATTCGACAGCGCGGTGTCAAGAAGTTCTTGGGGTAAGGTAGTTTGTTTGTATGGGGTGCGCGAAGTTTTATCTTCCTTCTTAGAAGGCGAAGTTTTATCTTTAAGGATAACACCAAACCAAGGTGAAGTTAGCACCATTGGTAGACCGAAGACTACACGTTAAATTAAACTTGGCTCGGATAGGGGCTAGAAGGTAAGAAAAAATTTTGCAACGCAAAGCCATATGGTTGTAGACACTTTGTTGGATGACAACCTCAAGTTAACATAATCTCAGGCCATACTTACAAGGTAATTCGCAATGGGTTTTAGACTCATTCTTCTTCCTCGCTTTCGTTCTCTTCTTTGATAAGACCCATAGCAATCTTCCATGTTCTGATTTTACGCTCATCCCAACGCCCATTTATATCTAAGAATTGAGCCTTCCATTTATTATATCGCTCCCAGTGTGCCTGTTGGCCTAACTTTCTATCATAGACAGTTCCATCATGAGATTGAACTTCCGTTGCATGTCTCTTTGACCATGAAGTTCCCATCACACAACACCTTCATTTGTTTCTTCATTATTTATTGGTTCTTCTGCACAATTGTCTTCTCTGTCTTCTAGTTTTATGTCGTGTCCTTTCGCTATTCTATACTCTTGAACGGGAACGTACTCTTGACCTATAACGATACTGAGATTATAGATTTTCACAGATATGTCTGAACCCTCTATTACTCGCATAGTATCATAGTAGTCCCACATTTCTTTCTCATCTTCAAAGGTAATGTGTGTGGACTTCTCAATAGTCCCATCAGTATGCACACAACTTCCCCACACAATTTCAGTCTTCATATTGTCTTCTTTGGGGGTATGGCATTTAAGGTAATCCAGCAAAGCGTCCTACCATATGGTAGGGTAACACTTTGTAGGGAACAATCACCCCAAAAGAGGCGTTCGAGGAATAGAGGTTAGTTCTAACGTAGTTCTAATATGCATCCATGCAGCAATTTCCGACTAATTGGACAGTTTACTTAACCGGTGTTTTCTTCTGTCTCCCACCACTCTTCAAATGTCGTGTTTTAAACGAAGTCTGTTTGAAGGGGTTTTCTGCGCATATGCAAGATGTGCCTATATTTGCCCTATCGTATTGTGGAACTAACTTATCCCTCTTGGCCCCAATTGGAGTTTAATCACCAGAGATTTCATCGTTGAATGCTCTCAACGCTGCTCTAATCTCTTGAACTGCTAAATTTAAATCGTCACTTCTTACCTTAAGTGACTTCAATATGACAACATGACTTGAACCTGACTTTGAATGCCCGATTTCAATTTCATATTGATATGGCTTCAACTCATACTCTTGTTCATTCATGATATTAACTCCACATCATCCTTTGAGGTAATAATAGCAATCAATTTCATGCTGCTATTTTGTGAACCACCAGTAGAATAAACCAAAATTTCATTTTCACCTGTTTCATCATTATGCCACGCTCGACACCTCGCGCCAAACGTCCAAGTGTCACAATCTGTAACCATGCCACTTGATTTACTACCTAATCGGGAAGCCCCGCCTCTATTACCTTGAACAAGTCCTCTAAACTCTGCCATATTGATTATTCGGGGGTATGGTATTTGAGGTGAGTCTACAAAGTGACTTACCATATGGTTGTATCACACTTTGTATCATATACATGGCCCCAAAGCCGAGGGTAGATGGTTTACACTGTCAGTGTCGGCAAAATCCGAGTTAACAGCCACCTACCCCCGATTAAGGAGTTATGTTAAGTCAAAATCACTTTTTTGACTTGGGCTTGGCTTTAGTTGTCTCAATCAATGGGTTCACCTGTGAGGGTAGCCACGTTGAGGCATCTTCTGCCGTTGGGTCATACTCACCGAGCCACTCTCGGTTGTACTTGTCCGTTTTCTTATACATCCGGTTCAAGAGGTTCTTCGATGCCGGGTAAAGTGCGCTTTGTGCATACTCATTCCCGTTCAAATAGAAGCCGCCCCCAGACTTTCCGTTCTTGGTCATGAGAGCCTGTATCTCAGGGTTCTCATTGAAGAAGGTCGCCAAGAGTGTTGATGCTGCATCAAGTAGAGCATCCCTATTCATCACCATCTCAGCCGTCAGACCCGCACCAACCTTTGAGGTAACAAAGGGGTTCTCTGGTAGGTCGTAGAACATCTCTCTAAAGAGGTTCTTGATTGAATTTCGTCGGGTGGGGTTCTTGTCACCCCGACCGAGGTACTTTTCAAGTCCAAATAAGTCATCTGCATGGGCTGTTTCCCAATCAGCATGTGATTCCTTCCACTCTTCTATCTTCTGCTTTATTTCATTCCAATCTTCATCGCTCATTGCCATGTAATGTATAGTGAGGGTGTAGGTACTTAAGGTCTTAAGCGAAAGTGTGGGACCATATGGTTCGGTACTTTGAGATGCACCTTATCTATCACACTGGGAAGTATCCAAATGTTCAGAGGGTTGAAACCCTAAGAGAATGGAATTGATAAAATGAGTGAACTGGAAAATTGGAATGAATTTAGTGCAACAGCACTAACGTATGTGAAAACTGGCAACATGGACGAGATAGACTCGGACTATGTGAAGCGAATGATAACGAAAGGCAAGAGTGACCCGTCAAGGCAAAGTCGGATTGCACTTGCTGTAAGAGAGACAGTGCGAGATTACGATGATAACCCCTTCGGAACTCGCGGGTTCTCCCTACCGGCGAAGGCGCAAACTGTCCTTGATGATGCAATCGCGGCTCTAGCACCTATTGCTGAAGCCTTCGATGACCACAAGGCTGTTCGTGCTTTGATTCTGCCTCACGGAAAGTGCAATTACTCGCACTACACCGATGGTGAGCATTATCTTAGCACTATAACTGCGACTATGACGAAAAACGCGGTGTCGATGTTCAAGGATGAAACTTGGAACGGCAGCGTGAAGAGTCTAAACGACACTATCGGAGGTTCTCTCTGATAGGTGGCCTTCGGCCCTTCTGAACATTCGCGGAGTCGGTGTTTCCTTCTAGGATTCACCGGCTCCCACCCAGTAGATAGGGTATCTCTCAAAGTTTCCTACCATATGGTTGTTAGATTCTGAGATATCAAGATAGGACGACTGTTCGGGATACGGGGGGGAGTTTATATATCGTTTCGGAAAAGAGATAATTGTCTAGCCATCTAGAAACAAGTCAGCAAGAGTGTCTAGATAACCAAGACACTATATCAAGACTAACAGGTAATGGTTAGATTATTTCACTACCTAATTAATTGGGGTCGAATTAAGGTCTACCTTCACTACCCCAATATAGTATAGTATTGATACAAGTAATAATACTCCAATACTAATATAGAATATGGAGTATTAGTGAGAAGGTACATTATTCCAGTAGTTTCCAATGCGAATTGGAATATTAAATAGGTAAAACATGGCCCATAGAGGGTCTAAACGAAGTTTAAAGAATATTATTCCAATATTCCAATATTCCTATTCCTCTCTCTCTCTCTCTCTCTCTCTCTCTCTCTCTCTCTTGCTTAGAAAGCACTGGAAAATTGGAATAATGGAAACATCCAAGAAAAAGTCCCAAATCACGCTGGATTCGGGGATTATACACGATTTCCCATATTGGAATAATGTGGAATAATGTGGAATAATAAAAATCCGGCAATCACACTCGATATCTAACCGTGATACACATAAGAACGGTGTTTGAATCTTTAGCGAGATACAAACATACGGGTCATACCGTGAAACCTACCGAATTTACCAGATATGCCTCTGCGATATTTTTGGGTTCTAGGAATTGTTAGTAATATGCATGGGTCGGGACGGGGGGTTCTGCGGGACGCTTCGGTGAAACAGAAAAAGATACAGGGGTTGGCCTCATGTATTACTGAGTACACTTAGCAGGTAGAAAAGAAATATATGTGAAAGTGCTTGTTACCCGATGGCTTCGGATTAACACTGTGCGCTATAAAAATTGAATCGTAAAGATTCAAAATCAGTAGTCAGCATTGTCGTAGAACAAACCGTTGGTCGAGATGTATGAAGACCAAAAGCCCATTTTCCCTGCGCAGTTGTGGCATAGTACCTTTCTGTTTTCCCCCCACCAAAATTCCATTCAGGTTTCAACCTGAACTAAGGAGGGGTCACTCTCTCACTCGGAGTGGCCCTTCCAATCCCATACTCTAGGAGTATATGAAGGATGTAACTGATTGCAATCAGTACATTGGTTTCATGTTAAATCTCCTATACCTCTCCTGCCCCCGATTGTAGGACGCAGTTTGCGTGATTAAAAAGTAGCAGTTGTTATTTCCCGTATCGGACTGTACACGCATTGCTGACTAAGATGACTGAAACTCCATCTTTGATGTAACTACTTCTGCACTACAATCGGGTGAATTGAATTATGGCTTGGAGCCAATCGAATCTGTCCTTCGGGAATGGATAAGATATAACAAGGGGCGTTGTTGAATCATTCCATCGCTAACACGTTTGCAACCTTATGCACATGATAACATGTCGGGACTCTCGTGGATGAACGTACCTGATGTTTTCTCTCTCTTTAACAGAGAGTTTTTGTCACTAAAAAACATCGAATAGGGATTCCAAAACAAGGTGTGTCAAAATTGACATGTTTTGTCTTCAGCGAACTGTCTACTCGACTAGCAAAAGTCCAGCAAAGTATCTTGGCCGGATGCGTTAGGACAGATAATTGGCGAGTGAGGTTAGAGTGTTAATTGAAAAAATGAACGTGGAAACCAATGAGGAAAAATGATGACGATATACGACGATATGTGTCATTGGCGAAAATTGGATTGAAGTGTAAAGTAACATACCACAATGTTGCTCAGTGAGATATTTTCTATTTTACGTGGCTATATTTACTCTCTTGCCAAAGAGAGACGTACTCTTGCTCTGGTGTAGAATTAGTACGGACAACATCGACTCATAATGCGGGACAGCACTTTTCTTGAATAAATATCAGGTTAGAATCATGTGGACATTACCAAAGCAAGTCATCTGATATCATGTACGGTAAGTTTTCAAGTATTTTCTTTTACTTACGGTACAGTAGAAAACAAGCATGATTTTTCACCCTCACTCGTCAACACAAAAAATAATCGGGGAAACCAAAATGGAAATAATAGGAACAGAAGAACAAGAAATAATATGGAATGATATGGAACATGCTAGAAATCACATGGTAGTATATGCCGGTGCTGGTAATGGTAAAACCTTCACAATTATCGAAGGTGCAAAGAGAGATTCAGGAAATCGGAAAGGATTTCTTGCATTCAACAAAGCCATCGCTACAGAATTGGGCAAGAAATTACCATTGGATTGTAAGGCAATGACGTTTCACAGTATGGGACTTTCATCTCTCAAGAGATACCGAAAGGATTGCAAAGTTGACACCAAGAAGAACTACAAGATTATCAAGAACATTTTTGGGAACGACTACAAATCTGCACCGGCTCTGAATAAACTCATTAGTCTACTGAAATCATCTATGGCCGATTGGCAATCTGATGATGAGGTTAGACAAATCATTGACAAGTATACCATCGAGTTTGATGGCTTGAAGGAGGAGAAGATGGCAATGGACATGCTACCAACTATTCGCAATAAATGCGAGGACATGTCACTCATTGACTTCGATGATATGATTTGGTTGCCAGTAGTATTGGATTTACCTGTTGACCATTATGACACAGTGTTTGTTGATGAGGCACAGGATTTCAATGAAGTTCAAAGACGACTCATAATGAAAACGTGCAATGGTGGTCGCATGATTATTGTTGGTGACCCAAAGCAAGCAATCTATGGTTTCCGTGGTGCTGATTCAGCAAGCATGGATATCTTCTTGCAGGACTTGAAGAAGAAGTCTAACGCTGAAATTAAGACATACCCTCTCACTATAACATGGCGATGTCCACGAACAGTAGTAAGAGAGGCAAATCGTTTCTTCTCTGACTATCATTGTAGAGAAGATGCAGAAGAAGGTGCAGTTCGTGAGCATGTTCCCTTTGTACCTAAAGGTGGAGACTTGGTTCTTTGTAGAGTAAATGCACCGTTGGTTTCTGAATGTTTTAGTTTAATTGCTCAAGGAAAACCTGCATATGTATTAGGCCGAGACATTGGCTATTCTTTGATTGCTTTAGTAAAGAAAGTAACAGAGGATGCAAGTTTACGTCTGGAAAGATTCTTGCCACTTTTGTCGCAACACATCGAATCACGGATTGAAGCATTGAAGTTACAGGAAAAAGACAACATGATTCAATCGTTACAGGATAAACATGCTTGTGTATTAGCACTATCAGGTAACATCAACAGTGTTCAAGGACTGATAGATAACATCAAGGAAGTTTTTGGTGAACAAGGTAAGAACAGTGGAGTTGTTTTCTCCACAATTCACAAGGCATAAGGTCTGGAAGCAAACACGGTCTGGATTCTAAATCCTGAGTTAATGCCTCATCCTATGGCAAAGACACCTGAAGCAATAGAACAAGAACGCAACTTGTGTTATGTCGCAGTGACTAGGGCAAAGCAGAACTTGTTCTATGTTGGTGAGCGAGTAGGAAAGGGATTCAATTGACGAAGTTCATATACTCTCAGTATCGTAAGAATTGTGAAGACTGTGGTGAACCCATTGAACGGCATAATCGTGAAGGAGAACTTGAACAAGTACAGTGTGAATGTTCATTTGCGCACTTTGCAAAACATGGGATACCGGACACAACAGGGGGAGAATAGATGAAATATTGGGCAATAAAAATGAGAAATGGGACAGCGAAACTAATTGACAATGAAGATGTTGAGAGGGTAGAACTTCTCGGTGCTAATGTAGTAGTTTATGCACGAGATGGGGTATATTCTACTGCTGATGATGATATCAGAGTAGATGGAATACCATTGAGTGCTACACCAACAGAAGAAGACATTTCTGATGACATGATAGATATACCTGAAAAGTTCAATCTTGGTATTGAGTTAGGTTCTGTTCAGAAAGGAACAGGGCATCCTCTAACTGCAATGGAGAGATATATCTTCAAATTGGAAAGAGAAGAAGTTGAAGGGATTATTGTTCTAATGCCTGATGGCTTAGAGTGGAAAGTACGAAGACATATTGATGGAATTCTATATTTGTTAACACGAGTCAGTGATGACATGGTTGGTTGGGGAGTCTGGAGAAAGTCTAGCAACACTTGGCTATGGTTTGAAAACAAACCTAAGCGAGAGAAGCAAGAGAAGAAGTCTACCAAAGGATGGGATGGAGGAAAACATGCTCCTGACCCAGATTTTCCTGAAGAGTGGAAGAAGGGACCACATGATAGTAGTTCTTGTTGCGGTACTAGGAATGCACATATCAATAATGAAACTGGCGATTGTAGAGGTTGTAGAGGTATGACTGTTTCTGAGAGGGATAAGTTGAGAATTCAAAATGGGTTGAACCCAATAGGGGAAGGGACATATCCTGTTTGGGAGAAAGAAGGAGCAATCGTGACATTCTTCACAAAGGACGAGATTAACAATCCTGACAATCAAACTAATCCTTATCAATCTAAGAAGAGAAGGTCATTTTTCAAGAGGCGGAAGAAATGAGACGAATAGATAATGCGATGACAGCAAATTACGGTGATGAAACTGACGATGGTAGAAGTGGGTGTATTCCGTATGATTGTTATGTCTGCGGAGAACGAACTAACACCTTTGAAGCGTATGAAGGATATTGCTCGATTGAGTGCTATCAAGAAGCGTTAGAAGTGGAACGAGAACAATTAAGAAAACTAGAAGAGAAAAGAATGGAGATGAATGAAGATGAATGAAAGAAGCGTAGAATTTAGGTTAGTGCAAGACGAAGACATGCCGCCTATTGTAATAACGATGAATGATGATGATGAACCGAAGGTAATTATCAATGGCTATCACAAAATATGGCTATCTCTACATCGCAAGACTATCGGCGGTTGTGGAGAGCCTTTGTTTAGCAAGATTGATGCTATATTAACCGGGTTCTTAGTAGAACAAAGGAATGACGAGGTGACAGAATAATGCTTAAGTTTCTATTTGAATTAGCATCATTACTGTTCTTGATAGTGATAGTAGGGCCGATTTTGTTTCTTCTGATACCAGTATGGATGTTGGCAGCATGAGTGAATTAGAAGATGACGACGACAGACTGGTCCGTGAGCAGTATGAAGATTTAGTAGGTGCAATTGAGAAAATTGAAAAACTCAAAGAGTGGAACATGAGATTGAAGGTAGACTTAGCATATTACAAGGAATTGCATATCGCAGAATGTGAATATTGTTATGACGAAGATGATGACCATGAGTTGGCAAAGGCCGCTT
>Ga0098044_1000956_pt1 | contig 15185 bp, 20 predicted proteins | sample 10_taG_FD_75053 | JGI IMG/M metagenome (GOLD analysis project Ga0098044, IMG submission 75053) | Marine viral communities from the Subarctic Pacific Ocean - 10_ETSP_OMZ_AT15264 metaG | ecosystem: Environmental > Aquatic > Marine > Oceanic | place: Pacific Ocean | collected 2015-01-16 | reverse complement strand
TAAAATGACAGAAGAAAATAATGAAATGATAGACCTACTCAAAGAGTTAGTAGGAAGAATAAAGAAAATAGAGAAGACTGTATATGATAATGATAACATCTTGATGAAATCAGGCATTGTTACTATTGATTCTCCCGTTCCATCAGTAGTTCAACACACTGATATTCCTGATTCAGATACAATTTCTAAGATGAGTTGGGATGATATTAACCATTTAGTTAGTAGATTAGGGGGAGATTGAAATGAGTTGGAAAGATATAATCAAAACAAGACGAATGAAAGAAATCAGGGATTTAGAGGACAAGTTAGTATCAGTATTAGAAGCATTGAGGTCAGGGGAACTCGATGAAACAATAAGATTTGCAAAGAATAAAGAAAATTTCAAGCATGAGTCTGTCAAAGAAGAAATTGGCTCTCTAAAATTATCGAAAAAAGAAATTGAACAGACGATAAAGGCTTTGTTAGTTGGTCTAGAGGGTCAAACAATGAATGAAGGAGAGCGTCAAATGGAAGAGGCCGGAGATAGAGCGCATATGGCAAGTATGGAGCGAATGTAAATGACAAATGAAAGAACAGAGTATGTAGAAAAACTGATGAAATTCGTCATTGGCGAAGAAGTGAAAGTTGAAAGAACAAAAGGTCAGAAAGACAAGACCCCAGTATTAGGGACAGGTCATCTTGCTGATGGTAAAGGTGCTACCGTTAAGGAAGGAAAGAGAGAATACGCAAGCGGTAATATTTCTAAATCAGTTAAACGAGATTTAGATGAATTAGACGCTTTAATGGAGAAATATAAAAATAAATTTGACCCTGATTTTCTAAAAGAGTATAATAAATTAATGGATAGAATGAAAGCAACTCCCCATTGGCCCCGCCCTGCTACTGCTCGCCCTGAACGATGGTCAGAATCTCCTATAGAGAGAAAAAGAAGACAGGCATCTATGCCACACCCTAAAACAATTGAAGAAGATTAGGTGATTTTGTGTGCCTGTCTCTATTACGAAAGATACCCCGATAACTCTCAGGGTCATTCAATTTTTTGAAAAAATGCGAATGTCATATCTTTCTGCTTTATCAGACCCTAAACAGTATGGTAAAAAATGGATGAAAGAAGTCAAAACATTGCGTGAGCAATGGGATGATATAGATGAATTCAGTAAAGAAATAAAGAAAGTAATCAATGAAAAGAATTTATTTTCTGATGAAGCAGAGAATATAGAGACAGACATTGCGAGGAATATTTATTCTCAAGTTAAAGAATTAAGGTACTCCGCTGGAATTGTTAAAGACCCTTTCAGTATTAAATACGAAGAAGAAGTATTAGACCAATTGATGTCTAATCCCTCTTTATTTGCTAAATTTGTCCATTGGGCAATAAGGAATCACGATAAATCATTAAGTGATGATGCTTGGGAAAAGAACGATTTGGAACCAGATACTATTACTGAAGGATATAAAGGTCTTAATTTGGTCGAAAAGGATGTTATTGATTTTGTAGTTGAGCATTATGGAGATGATAAAGATACTAAAAGAATCAAAGGTAAATATAAGGCCGCTCGTAAACTCTTAGAAGAAATATATATTTCCCATCATGGTGAATCTAAGTGGAAGAAAACAGTTAGTTTAGAAAAAGCGGAGAAATCTGATATCCATTTTTTAGTACCTAACAAACCAATGTATAGGATTTTCGATATAGATGATTTGAAAGAATTAAAGGGATTTACTGGTAAGTGGGTAGTCCAAGAGAAATATGATGGAATGAGAATTCAAATTCATAAGATAGATGAAAAAATTAAGATTTATTCATTCAATGGTAAAGATATAACAGATAAATGTCCAGAGCAAAAGAAAATAATGGCTGCTAAACACTTTGGAGATTGCATACTTGATGCGGAATTAATGCTTTTCCAAAAAGAAGAACCGCTACATAGAGCAGAAGTGGTGGCTCGAATATTCAAAGGTAAAGAAACAGAAGATTCAGAATTAAGAGCACACGCCTTTGATATTATGAGGCACGAAGATAAAGAATTACATGAAGATGAATTATCGGAACGACTCACTATCTTATTCAATAATTATTCGACTCATTCTGATGAGAAATTAGCATTTCCTTCTAAGAAAGACACACGTTATGCTGACTCTATTAAGGAAGTGGAGGAATATGCAGAAGAAATTATGGAAATACCAACTGCTGAAGGGGTAGTAATCAAAGATTTGACTTCTACTTATTTTATTGGTACTAAAAAGAATCCAAAATGGATTAAGTGGAAGAAATTTGTGGATTTAGATATGATAGTATTAGATAAGAAAACCACCAAATCGAATATGTTCACTTACACTTTAGGTGCGGGTCCACTAACAGATGATGATGATTTTAAAAATACTAAGGTGGTTAATGATAGAGAATATTTAGAAGTAGGTAAAGCCTTGAATACAAAAATAGATGTTGAGGTCGGGGCCATTATTCGAGTTAAGATAGATGAGGTTAAGAAAGATAAAAACGGCGGTTACAAATTATTCTCTGCTAAGGTTATTGAGATTCCAGAAGTAGAATTACCTGAGAAATTAATTACTTTAGAATTACTATCGCAAGATACTAAAAAATCTCTCAATTATAATGTGGAAGCGTTAGAAAAAGGATATCGCATCTCTGATGTAATACATGGTGAGACAACCGCTATCATTAAATCAGATTTAGACGGGTTTACTTTCTATGGTTTTGAACAAAATAATCTAATGGCTAAGAATGCCCTATTAGATATTGATGTTTGGAAGACTGAAATAGAAGGAATGTTAAAAACTCAAAAGGCTAAATTTAGAGTGACGATTAAGAATTATTTAATGGAGAATGGGGAGACTCCTTTTGAAAAGATAGAGGAATTTGTGAGAGAAAAACAAATTAATTATTATAATAATTTATTTGATTCAAATGCTAAGAAATTAAAAGATTGGATGAAACAATTGGAAGACATAAGTTATAATAAAAATGAAGATGTGTTTTTGGCCGCTGATGATATGATAGAAAAAGATTACAAAACCCCTGATGAATATAGAAATGGGGAATTTAAGATTTACAAGAAAGATAATGATAATCTATGTATAGTCTTCAAAGTAAGTGATGAGTTATTTGGTTGGGAAATAGATATAGAAGATGAAGAAGACATATTTTCTCTCTTTGGTAAATCTGGTAAATTCCCTGCTCAAGTTGAGGCACGTTATGAGAAAGGTAAATTGGTAGATTCAGGTAAAGTAGAATTAGGGGTTCAAAGAGATGGTTATCATGAATACATATTAGAAGGAAATAAATTTGATACTAAGTTCCACGTTAGGGTTATCCCTGTTAAGGGTAAAGATACATGGTTGGCTTGGACAGGTTTAGAGACAAAACCAGTAGATTCTGATACTGATGAAGGTGTTTGGGATATTTCTAAAGATAAATTTGCTAAATTAAAATTCAGGAACAATTAATATAGTAAACCCAAGAAACCCTCATTCATGAGTTCTGCTTCTATTGTAAGGTCAATTAGCCCAGTCAGGCATGACCCCTTTAGTATTCTAAAATCTGATGATTTAGTGATAGGCGGTTATGCCTCTATTGAAATGGTAGACAAACAAAACGATTTGATTACTTTAGATGCGTTAGGTGAAGCCGTTGGTAAATATATGAAAATTACTAAATTTAGAAATGTTATGACTAACCACTCTAATGTTCAGGTAGGGGAAGTTATTTCTCAATATAGAGATAAATCTGGTAAACTTTGGAAAACTGGGGTAGATGATGTTGGGTTTTTTGTTGTTATTAAAATGAGAGAAGATATTGAAAAAGCCAAAGAAGTTGGTAGAGAAATAAGAGAAGGCACTCTTCGTTCTTTCAGTATTGGCGGCCAAGCATTAGAGAAGAAAAAGAAAAGTCATAATGAATATGGGGATTATAATGAAATTTCAAAATTAGAATTACATGAAGTAACTATCTGTGAAAAGGGAATTAATCCTGAAGCAAAGTTTGACATATTAAAAATGGAAAAGGAAGGAAAAGAAATGAACGAAATAGAAAAAGCATTGAATGCATTAAATGAACTTTTAGAGAAAAAGGATGAGTTGGAAGTTAATAAAGAAGAAGAATTTTCTGAAAATAGTAATAAAAGTGTGGAAAACTATAATAAGAACTTGAGTAAAAAGACAGAAATATCCAACGAGGTAAATAACATGACCGAGGAAGTAGTAAAAGAAGACGAAGAAGAACTAATGGATACTTCAACTGAGGAAGAGGCTCCTCAAGAAGAAGTGGCAATGGCGGAATATCAGGATAACGAAGAGAAATCAAAAACCAGTTTAGATGCTGGAGAGATTGAGCATGGTGGCGCTGGTGATTTAGTCAGTGAATCCCATGACCAACTAAGTAGCAATTACATGGCTAAGTTCGATGAGCAATCAACTCTTGACCTTTCCGCAGAAAACCTTGAGAAAGCCTATGCAGAGTTTAAGGCTGAACAACTCGAAAAGGCCGCTTACGATGCAATCAAGGGCAAGTTCCAGACCCGCTTTAATTCTGAAATGGTCACAAAGACCGAGGAAATTGAGAAGGCTAACTATGATGCTAAGTCAGAAGTTGCCGAACTGAGGAAGCAATTCTCAGACCTTCTAACTTCTCTAGGGGATAACCAAGAGTCGGTAATCCGCAAGCAGGAAGAAGCAGTATCAGAATTAGACCTCCCAACTAGCGATGAAATCGCAAAAATGGATTGGAACGACATTAACGCTCTGGTCGAAAGGTTGGAGGCTCAACTCTAAACGAGTATAACTTAAAAAAAAGGAGATGAAAATAATGACAAAGTACATCAACACAATGAGAGACTTGGAAGCCGCAACGTATGGCTCCTTTGGTGGATTAGCAGGTAACAATCTATTGAAGGCTGCGGGAGTTGTCGGTTCTATTGGTAGTGGTTTCACCGGCTCCTCTGGAGATGCGCTCAACCTTAACGGTACAGCAGCAACTGGTGCATCTAACCTTTACAATATCATTTACGGCCAGAAAGTCTGGTCAATGATTAACCAAGAAATCAACCCTCTGTCAATTCTACCTAAGAAACCATACACAGCAAGTGGATGGAGAGTAATGACAAACAGGCCACAAGGCGGAAGTGCAGCGGCATTCGGGGTTTCTACAACTGCTGGAACTGCTGCACAAGGAACTGCTGCACCTGATGCAGATATAATTGGTGGAGTTGGTGAGAATGAGGCTCTTGGCTCTGCATCCCTTCTTGCACTGGCTCCAGAATATGCTAACCTATACATGAATCCGAAAATCGTTGCACATATGTTCGATTACAGCGAATTGGCTGCTGAAATGGCAAAGATTGACGATGGTGTGGGCGACCTCCGTAAACTCATTCGTGAGGATATGGGTAAATTCCACGCTGAATCACAATCGAAGATGCTCGTTATGCCTCTAGAAATGTATGACGACTTTGGTGCAGACGTTGGGGCAACAGATGGAAGAATCCGTGAGCAATACACATCTCTAATGAAGATTGTCAGTTCATTCGGGGAATTAGCGGACACTGTTGGTATTCACAACCTTTCCAACATTGGTGGAACAACTAACTACGCAACTACTGACGATGATGCAAAAATCATTTACGGAGCAACCCGAAGTGCTGCATCTTACTTGGATGCAGAGGTTAACTTCGGTGGAAGTTATGCTACGGCTGGTCGGGCATTTACCCTAAGCATCATGAACACCGTCATTCAGAATGTGCGATTGAATGGTGGAGCGCCTAAAGTTATGCTTACAGGGTATGACACAATTCAGGCTATCTCTGACCTACTTCAGAGCCAAGAGCGATTCATGGACTCTAAAGAAGTAATGCCAAGCCATAACGGTGTTAAGGGCGTTAAAGGTGCAGAAGTTGGATTCCGTGTTGCAACATACTACGATATCCCTCTGATTCCAGCAAAGGATATGCCAAAGACTGGTGCTTACTCAGGTACGAAGATTTCAGATATTCTTATGCTAGATACGGACCATTTGTGGTTCGCTACTATGAAACCAACCCAGTATTTCGAGGATGGTATCAGTCACGGAAACCCATTCGGTGTTGGGGTTCTTGGAAACCGAGGTCTTTACCGAACAATGGGTGAGACTGGATGTACTTTCTTCAAGGGACAAGCCAAAATTACTAACCTTTACTGAGGCTTTACTTTTAGGAGATAAATAGGAGGAAAAAAAATGGCACTAGTTAAAGCAGTAACCATAATCGCAGACCATAAAGGTATAACTGCCCCTAGAGTTTGTGGGGATGAATATGTGGTGGACGCCTATTGTGATATCACACAAGTAGTAGCAGCGGGTTCAGTAATTCCTGCAAGTGATTTCGGTCTATCTACCATTAATGCAGTATGTATTACTGGAGATGATAACCCTAACAACAGCACAAATGATATTGCCATCAAAGTAGAGTGTTCGGCTACAGGTGCTTATGAGTCGGCAGGTTCTGTTGCCTTTATGCATACCACAGTGGCAAGTGGAACTACTCTATCCAATGACGCTAACGGCGGAACAGTTAGAGTTCGAGTTTGGGGCCTTATCTGAGGGGATAAGTGTGGCTAAGGCTACTTTAATTGAAGCCACCAATCAAGCGGGGGGAGGTTTCGTTACCCTTAATGGGGTATTATTAACATTAGATGTTGAAGAGGATATTTCTGTTCATTCAGGAATGTTGTATATGAATTCACATAATATTAAAGTAGAATTTGTTGAAAGTGATTTTAAAGACATATCTGATGGAACTTTAGAGAATATCGCATTAAAATTAGAAGTTGAATCTTCTGAAGTGAAAAATACTCTTTTTGGTAAGAAAACAGCGGCTTCTAAAGTAAAAGAAACCTTAACTGGTTCTAAGAAAAAGAATAAGAAAACCAATACTAAGAGTAAACCTTCTGAAGAAGAGAGCGACGAGTAGACTTATACGACATTGTTCTTTACAGATTCACAGTGAGGTATTCTAAATGAGTGGGATAGGGGGCTGTAGAAGCAGCGGAGCCTTTACTGCTGACACTTTACTTTTTACTGGTTCTGGTAAATTAACCAGTATTACTGGTATGTCATTTGTTACTACTGGCCCAACTGTTGATAATGCAGCATTTATGGTCTTACATGATTGTTTAAACTCTGGCGCAGCAACTGCTGCTAATACTATTGGAATATTATATGTTGGAACTACAGCAACGGGTAGTAATTTTGTTGAAGCAGATATGCATGGCGTCACGTTCAAAAATGGCATATTTGCTGATGTTACTCATATTGCTGGAACCGCTACTAAATTCTTAGTGACATTTAATTAATATTGTAAATGAGGGACTGATATGACAGGAATTGGTGGCTGTAGAAGTAGTGGCGCAATTAGTGCTGATACCCTTATCTTTACTGGTGGTGGAAAGTTAATTAGTATTCATGGTTATGCAACTGGAACAGACACTGGATATGTGACACTTCATGATTGTTTAACTCAAGGGGCATGTAATAATGCTAATATGTTGGGTATGTTATATGTTGGGCTGGTTTCGGCTGGTGACTCATATAATGAAGCAGACATGCATGGAGTTCGATTTACTAATGGTCTTTATGCAGACGTAACAGATGTTAGTGGAACGGGAACCACATTCACAATAGAATTTAATTGAGGTATATGAAAATGGCAGCGATAGATAAAGACACAAGACTGATAATGACGATAATGTATGTAGGAGCAGTTTCTGGACTGAACGTTTACTTCTACTCGGTATATGGAGCATCATTACCATTTCCACCAATATCTCACGCAGTATTATTTGCATTAGTGACTGTAGGAGTAATTATGCTACAGAAAGCACTGTTCGATTTAGCAGTAAACGAAAGATTAGAAACATGGTTATTGAATAGGAAAATAGACATGTATTGGCAGAAAAGAAATAGAGATGATTCTCAGAGACAAAAGATTCGAGATACTATGAATTCTCGTAATCCAAATTATTACAGGGGTGGTCCAGAGACTACTTATGAAGAGGTTTCAGAACAATTTCTCAAAGCAATGGAATGATGGATGATGGGTGGTAATCATGCTGGACAGACTATTAGGCGTTGATGAGCAATCACTTGCTTATGATTTATCCAGAGCACATTCAGCCGATGTGTTTTTCATCAAAATAAGGGCTTTATTATGGGGAGTTATTGCTACTACCATTTTCTTCATGATGGGGAATATTATGGGGGCTAATGGGATTGATTTCTTAGGTATGTTTGTTAATAGAGTTAAGGGGCTATTCGGATGGGGTTAAATGGCTACCTTATTAACGGGCTTTTCTATTCTATTAGCAGAGGCGGCTGCTAAATTATACCAAAGGTTACATGCATTGAATTTTGGAGTATATGGTGCTTCTAAAGTGGGAAAAACAACATTACATCATCAATTAAGAACAAGGGGAGAAGTACCTAATATCGCTGAGAGAACAGTCGGATTAAAAAGAACCACTAGAAAGGTGGTCAAAATAGATAAAGATTCTCGAACAATAAAAACCGCAGACGTAGGAGGACAAACATATTATTGGGATGCTTGGAAAACAGACATGATGAATAGAAGTGTGAGGTATATTATTTTCATGATTGATGATAGGCATTTAAATGAAGCATACAACTTAGATAATCAATTAGGATGGCAGTTCATGGTAGATACGGTATGTGATGAATATTGGAGATTAAATAAGAATAAATCTAAAAAGAAGAAGGAGAAGGACTTCCCAGTAGCAGTTGGTATATGGGCTAATAAGTACGATTTATGGAAGGCTAAATATGAACACAACGGCTCTATTGAGAAACACCCCATATTTGAACCGTTCAAACTTGGAATGCAGCGCCTACAGGACAGGGGAATTCCATGCTTCAAATACATCGTGTCTGCCAAATCTGACCCGGAAATGGTCTACAGAGGAATAATGACAATGGTAAAGGAGTATTAATTATGACGCAACAAATGGTATTTACGCCTAATATTATCGGGATGAACGATAGTTCCATGAATAAAATGATTAATTCTGCTAGAGTAAGTCATAATGCTAGGCATTCTGGACCTATTATTACTTATGAATTCAAATCTGTTGATATTAAGAAACAAACTAAAGAAATCAAAAAAGTATTACTTCCTGAGAAAAAGAAATTCTTATTCAAGAAATATGGGATTAGATTTAATATCCGAGACAGGTGTATTGTTTGTGGTGCTCATCATATTTGGGAAGCAGGGGATAATCTAAGGCCACCTATTCCGTTATCTCATGTCAATAAAGGTAGACCATTACGAGGTACTTATTGTCCACGGCACTCTTCTCTTTTTAGACAAATGGAAATGTTAGAACAACAGGTTATTGCTGAAAAACATGGATTAGAGTTCAAAAAATATGTTCCTAAACCGAGAGTTCCTAATATTATGAAGTCTGGTCCTTTAGTTTCTTTAAGTGAAAAAGATATAATTTCATTAACTGCTAAGGGTTGGGAGATAACACCACCAAGTGCTGATACTACGACAGCGGAAGAGAAATTATTCATTTTGTTGACAGAACTTAAGGGTAAAATAGGACAAATAGACGAATTAGTAGGTGAGTGAAAATGGGACTTTGGGGAACAAGCAACGGTGCATTAGCGACACAGATGAATAATAATAGTCAAAGTAATTTTAAGGCTATGAATAATCTTTTAACTTTACAAGATAACCATGTTGAAGAATTTTTACTTTATCATGGTGAGGCTTTTTTAACTACTTTTGAAAAATTAATGGAAGATGTGGTTCAAAGGGTAGTAAGTCAAATGCTTTCTGATTTACATTTCAAATTAGATGCTACTCAGGGAGATATAATTTTAGAGAAGACATGCCTTGCTAAATATGAGCAAATTACTGAAGAGAATATTGAATTAGATATACAGAAAATTTTAGGCGCTTCTGTTAATTCAGAAGTTGTTTATCAGAGACAGATGGCTAAGAATCAATATTTAGAAGCCCAAGGATTCGGAGATGGGTCTAATCCTCAGATGGCTGGTGGTGTTCCGGGTGGTATGGCTGCTGGTGGTATGGCTGCTGGTGGAGCAGCAATGACTACAAACGGAATGTCAATTAGCGGAGCGCCAGCGCAAGGAGGAATGAATCAACAAATGATGCAACAACAGGCTGCTATGAATAACCAATCGGGGTATCCAGTTCCTCCTTCTGGTTATGATAATTATAATAACCCATATTGGATTGACCCGGCTACTGGTCAAGCAACATATAGCCCACCAAATAGCGGATTAGGATTAGGAAAAATGATTTCCAAGGGTGCTGCTTGGGCTAAATGGCTGGCTTGATAAATATGTATTTTCCTTGGGTAGATTATAAGGGAATGGATAAACTAACGGAGTTAACAGTTGATAGACTATTACCAGATTTCAAAAAATTTGTTTTGATGTATCCTAAAGTAAATCAGAGAAAAATGGAATGGGTCATTAATTACTTAGAAGAAATGGATGAATGGGTAAAATCACAGGGAGATGAATATACTAAAGAACATTCAGATTATCTAGAAAAAATAAGTAAAGAAACTATGGAAATAGTAGAGCAGACTAAATTACGACAAGAAATTGAAAGTTCTGAGATTGAGTATATGGATGAGCGTTTAAAGCACAAATTAAAAATATCAGATGTTGATGTAGGTTTAAATAAAGAATTTACTATAGAAAACGCAACAGATGAATCTGAAGTTATAGCACGTACAGGTGCCGATGAAATATCAGAAATTGAATTAGACGATGAAACTTACATAAAGCATATTTTAAAGAAATATGTGACAAAAACTAGTTCTTCTAATAATTCCTTTTCATTAACAATAGAATTTTCTGATGAAGATTTGAAAAGAAAAACTGTTTTAATGGGAGAGGAAATAAAACTTAAAGAAAAAATAATTTCCAATAAGCCCGCCTTTACTCAAAAACATACAATAAATTTTGATGTAGAAAAGGAGGAGGCTGAGAAATTAGGACTACCTGTTACATCAACTCCGTCAGAATGGGTTCCGTCTTTTGTAAACTATATTGCTGCGAGTAAAAAAAGAATTAAAGATTTTATATTCAAGAATAAAGAGTCAATTTTTAAAGGTTTAGTGTTTAATTTAACGGCTCGTCAAATATATGATGTAGAATTAGCAATTACAGTTACCCCTACACCCAATGACATAGAAATAAAAATGAACAATAAGTCAAAACTAACTGATAGAATTTTTCTTAAACAGGACAATGTTAATCCTAGAAATCTCTTAGAAGTTAGGCCAGAAAAAGCGGCTAATATTGATTTAAATGATTATTTTACATTCATTGCAAGTAAATTAGAAGAATTAGACAGGGCAATAACAAACATTCCAGAAGGTTCGGAGAATTAGTTATGGCAAAGTTCTATTCCCCATCAGATTATACTGCCATTAATCCTAATTACGCAACAGGTAATGGCTACTATACTACTTCTTCTAAGGTAGCAGAACTATTACAAATTCCTAATTTCAGCGCCAATACTACTCCCATGCATTCGGAAGTGGGAGAATTCATCAGGAGAATAGAGGATTTAATTGATGAAAAGACTGGTACTTCTTGGCGTAGACTTCTTTATGAGAATGAACATCATAATTTTACAACTGGGATAGGTCACTATCCTGCTGGAAGATGGAGAGATTATCTTGGGTTTGTTCAATTAGATAGGCACGATATTTCTAAAGTAATTAGATTAGATATTTGGGAAGGAAACACATGGGCTAATATTTGTGGGGCTGAAGCGTCAGTTACTATGAATGATTACACCTCAATGGTTAGTGGAACAACTCAAGTTAATCTTAGATTACCTAATAGTGGATTAATATTTAATTTACTTGCTGGCACTACAAATTCAAGATTCGATACCACGTATGGAAATAAAACGGCGGCACAGGAACTTGTTTCACTCATTAATGAGCGGTTCCCCTCTAATACATCGGGATTAACCGGCGCTTCTCAGGCAAAGGGACAAACGGATAGTACAGGGGCCAAGCAAGTATCTGATTTCTTCTATGCTACTGTTGATTCTGAAGATTCAAATAAAGTTCTTATTTCATCCTTATTACCAAGTGATGATGGGGCCAACTGCACAATTTATCTCAATGGTAGTTCTTCCACAACTTCCGTACACGGTATAGAAGTAGGTGGGTTTTCGGATAAAGAGACTGCGGGAAGAATGAATGAGTGGTGGAAAATAAATCGAGAAGGTAGGATTTTCTTTAGGGACAAATATCCGTATATTCATCTTAATTCAGTAAGGGCAACTTATTTTGCTGGTAGTGGAAGAGTCCCATCCATTATTGTAGATGCTGCTACTAAGTTAGTGGCGTGTGAAGTGTTGCGTTCCGATGATGCTACTGTACTTATTGCCGAAAGTGGACATCAAATATCAGTGAAAGAGAAATATGATTTGCTGAAAGAAGAAGCAATGGATATCATTAATGGTAAGAAAGAGGGGGTTGTTCTCATTGAGTGAAGTTGTGAGGATAGTTAAGAGAGTACAACAACTGTATGAAGAAAGAAATAAATTATTTCAAGAAAGCGGATTAGGAGATTTTGCTTATTCTGATGCTGAAATAGCGAAATTTATTGTTGAAGCGGTTGAAAAGGATATCAGTAATCGAGTTAATAAGGCAATCAAGGATAGTGGTTTGTAATGGATGAAGTCACTTATGCTGTTAACCTCATAAGGACTAATTGGCCTAGTGCTGGCGTTATGCAAACTACATTAGGAATTGCTACAGCACATAGGGTTAAACCCACAGTTATTGATATTAGGAATTTATCTTCGGGTGGTTCTACTGATGGAACAGCAGGTAAAGTGAGTAGAGGACAAGCAAGGCAGTATAGTTTGTTAAATCAGACAAGTCCTGCTCTCGGTTCTGCTACGTCTTCTGACCTGATTGTAGTATTTGAAGACGGACAAGATATAGAATATCCTACTATCCATTGGGATGTTAGGAATGAAACATATAATATAACGTGTCATATACGCACAATTAGCGGAGGCGATACGAGGGCCGCCGATAACATGTATGCACATCATAGATTGGAAAGCCTCTATAAGTCTCTTAGATACACGTTAGAATCACAAAGGAAGGGAGCAACAGTCACGATTGGTAGCGATTCCCTGAAAATGAACCACATAATAGTAGGAGGAAGAACTGAATCCAATAATAAAGGTAAGAGATTATTGGGATATAAGGTAAATGTGACAATGAAAAAATTCGCCGTAACCGTGTAGGTTCGTATGTAAAAAGAAGGTGAAGAATAAATGGCAATAAACGAAGAAATATTCTTAGGAAGCGGAGCAACACTAAGTTTTGTTCCTGAAGTTGATTTTTATATTAAGAAGACAACAGCAACTGGAAATGTAACTCAAATTATATTTCATAGTGACCAAACTCATTTCCGTTTAATTAAGGATTTATATGTTGGCTGCACTATTGATAGATATGATGCTTCTAATGTATTACAATCAACCCATACTATTACTGGTAATTCAGGTAATAGTACTGCTGCTGCCACAATAGATTTTACCCCACAAGCAGAGTCAACTGCGGCAGATGATTATTTTGTTATTAGAGGATATGCAGCACCTTGTCCTGCGCCTGCTCAAGATACTAGTATAGCGACTTTAAACGCTGATAATTCTTTAGGTTTAGTAGAGAGTGCAACTTTTCCTAATATAGAGGTAGAAATGAGGCAGTTAAATTTGGCCCTTGGTGGTACAAGAAACTTTACTCATCAGTTCAAAGGGATTGAAACTGCTTCTGGTGGAAATATTAATTTAATTTCTAATCAAGGACATTGGCTTTACTATGCTTTAGGTAAATGTAGCACAACAACGGTTCCTGCGGGTATTCGTTCAGCCGCTACTTCAGGTGGTTTTTCTGCTCCCTTTGATGTGGCGTCAGCAGACCAAGCAACTTTCTTACATGAGGATACTGCACATATTGAAGATGGGCCAATCTTTTACAGAACAATAGGAACAGAAATAGTTCCTCCTTTAATGCCAACGGATACAACAGTAGGTCAATTAATTTCTTTGTCTGCATTATCCGTAAGTAATTTTGAAAGTAATTTTATTACCTATATTATCAATGAACAAGATACGGCTAAACTCCCTTCTTTTGCTTTAGAACAATCTATTTCTAAATTAGAGAGCACTAATACTTACAAAACTGATATTGATTCAGCGGCAACAGAAAGTCATACTTTTGTCAGGGTAGCGAGGGGTAATAGAATTAATACTCTAACATTAACTGCTAATGAAAATGAAGAAGTTAAAATGACTATGGATTTAAACACTTCAGCAGTTACTGAATTAGATATTGATGAAGAGATGTATGCACGTAGAAATCAAGAAGTTGAAAACTTTTCTAATAGAAAGGGTGCTCAATCAGGACATCTTGAGCCTTTCTTCTTTACTGATGGAACAATTACTATCTATAATCAACAATTATTAAAAATAACTAATCTTACTTTAACTATCAATAATAATATACAAGATAAAAGATTTGTAGGAATGCAAGATAGAGGGATTAAACAAGGAATACCTGCTCAAAGAACATATGAATTATCATTTACAGCATTAGTGACAGACGATAAATTATTTAGAGAATTTATTCGTTCAGATGAAGAAACAACATATGATATCACTTTACAATTTGATAAATCAAATGGTGAGCAAATTAAATTAGAATTTGAAAATTATTTTACAAATGCTGCTAATTGGACTATCCCTGAAGATAAAGGGCCAGTAACTGTTGAGGCAACTGTAATGCCAAGAGGATTAAAAACAAATGGCTGCACTATTATTACTCATGCCGCTTTAATGGGGTGATTAAATGGGACAAGGTTATTCTTATACTGATAGATTAAAATTAAAAATAGAAAATGATGTTAAAGCCGCAAAAGAAGCGGCTAAGGCTGAAAGGGCTAAGAAAGCCGCAGAGAAGAAAGCGGCTAAAGCGGAGGTTAAGGAAGAGAATTCCAAATCTGCTTGATAATATTGCGTTCCACCAACTGTCTGTCTGTTGGTAAAAGAAAAGGTGGAGAAAAAATGTTAGAAGAAAAGAAAATTGTTAGTGATAAGAGCCTG
>Ga0098044_1000953_pt1 | contig 15211 bp, 17 predicted proteins | sample 10_taG_FD_75053 | JGI IMG/M metagenome (GOLD analysis project Ga0098044, IMG submission 75053) | Marine viral communities from the Subarctic Pacific Ocean - 10_ETSP_OMZ_AT15264 metaG | ecosystem: Environmental > Aquatic > Marine > Oceanic | place: Pacific Ocean | collected 2015-01-16 | reverse complement strand
GCGCGCGGGCTCGCAAGGAAGCAGGCCGCATCGGCAATCTCTTCCACCTGCCCAAAGCGGCGCAGCGCCACTTCGCGTTTGATCCAGCGGCCCCAGGCGTCGGGACGCTCGTCGACACGCGCCTGCCAGTCGCCACCTTCGAAGATGATATTGCCCGGCGAAATCGCATTCACGCGTACGCCATCCTTGCCGACGATTTTGGCGAGCGATTTTGCCGTGTGGTTCACCGCCGCCTTGGTTGCCGAATAGGTAAGCGGCGTGCCCAGCGCATCGACGCCCGCAATCGAGGAAATCATGATGAGGTTCGCGTCCACCCGTTCTTCCGCCGGTCGCGCGAGAATGCGCTTCAACGCCTCGCGCGCGAGATAGACTGCGCCTGAAAGATTCTGATGAATATCGGCTTCCCAGTCTTCATCCGTCACATCGAAGCCAAGCGGCGCGCGGCCAAGCCCGACATTGGCGATAGCGCAATGAATGGGGCCGAGCTTTTTCTCCGCCGCATCGAGCGCATCGCCGATCACCTTGGATGAGGTCATATCGCCTGCGATGGTGATGAGGTCTTCTGCCTTCGCGCCGTCGGCAATGAGCTGCGCTCGCGCCGCGTCGAGCGATGCCTCGCCGCGTCCCGTCAGCGCCACTTTCGCGCCTTCTCGGGCAAAGCCCCGCGCCATGCCGAGCCCGATGCCCCGGCTCGCGCCTGCGATGAAGACGGTCTTTCCCTTGAGTTGCAGATCCATAATTTCCCCCGACCTCTCTGAAATGATTTTGATGGCAGCATAGCAAGCCAAGGGCGACGCAACGTCAAGCCTTGTGGTCATTTTCCGCCATGCCTTGTCGCTTCTTGTCCCCTCAGCCTAGACTTGAGGCAATAAGAATAATGGGAGGATCGAATGGCCTATGAACAGATCGTGCTGGTGAAACGCGGTCCTGTCGCGCTCATCACGCTGAACAGACCCGACAAGCTCAACGCCTGGACGCCGCAAATGGCGGGCGAACTGGCCCATGCCATCGAAGACGCCAACGCAGATCGCGAAATCGGTGCCATCGTCATGACGGGCGAGGGCAGAGGCTTCTGTGCCGGCGCCGACGTCGATGCCGTCTTCAAGACGCGCGTCGATGGCCGCGACCCCGGCGAGAATACGGCAGGCGGTTCCGGCGGCATGCCCGCCAATGTTGACTGGATCGAACTTGCGCGCAAATCGAAGCCGCTCATCGCCGCCGTCAATGGCGTTGCCGTCGGCATCGGCGTCACCATGATCCTGCCTTTCGACATCATCGTCGCGGCGGAAGAAGCGAGGTTCGGTCTCGTCTTCGTCAAGATGGGCATCGTGCCCGAGCTTGCCTCCTCGCATTTCCTCGTCAGCCGAATGGGCTGGGGCCATGCCAGCGAGATGATGCTGACAGGCCGCCTCTATCCTGCGTCCGAAGCGAAGGAGAAGGGCTTGTGCGAATATGTCGTGCCGCAGGCCCATCTCCTCGACAAGGCCTTCGAGCTTGCGCATCTCATTTCCGAAAATCCGTCGCGCCAGCTCCGCATGACCAAAGCACTCCTGACCGAGAACGCCTGCACCACCGATCTCACGCGCGCCCAGAAGCTCGAGACCGACGCGCTTCAGGAATGCTGGACGACGCCCGAACATCACGAGGCCATCGACGCCTTCCTCAACAAGCGCAAGCCGGACTTCAAGAAGGTGGCGTCATGAGTGCCGCGCCCTATGAAGTCGAGCGCATCCCCATCTTCCTGCATTGGCAGGAAAAGGCGGCCTTCAAGGAAACCTATGCAGGCGCGCTCGATACCGTCGTCGTCGAAGGGCAATATCTGAAGCCCAAGGGCGTGACCTCAAAGACCATCGCAATCTTCATGCACCCCACAGGCACGATGAACCTGCTGCCCATGCCCAATGCGCTTGCGGCCGCGGGCGTGCCGTGCCTCACCTGTGGCAGTCGCTATCCGCACAACGACAGCGCGCTCATCATGGAAAAGGTGATCCTCGATCTCGGTCACTATATTCGTTACGCCAAGGAAAAGCTTGGCTATGAAAAGGTGATCCTCGCAGGCTGGTCCGGCGGCGGTTCGCTCTCGATGTTCTATCAGTCGCAGGCTGAAAAACCCTGGATCACGGCGACGCCCGCAGGTGACCCCGTCGATGTCGTCGGCGCAAAGCTGCCCAAGGCCGATGCCGTGCTGCAGCTCGCCGCTCACGTCAGCCGCGCGATCACCTTGACCGAATGGCTCGATCCTTCCATCCGCGACGAGTTGAACCCGGACGACCGCATCGTGGAGCTTGATCTCTATGATCCGAACAATCCCAACAAGCCGCCCTTTACCGAGGAATATGTCGCTCAATTCCGCGCCGCCCAGATCGCGCGTTCGCAAAAGATCGACAATTGGGTGAAGGAAAAACTCGCCGATCTCAAACGTCAGGGCCGCCCCAATGAGGAGTTCGCCTTTGTCGTTCACGGCACCATGGCCGACCCGCGCTGGATGGACCCGACGCTCGATGCTAACGACCGCAAAGGTCCCAACTGGTGCTTCATGGGCGAACCGAAGATCGTCAACATGATGCCAGCAGGCCTTGCGCGATATTCATCGCTACGCTCGTGGCTCTCGCAATGGTCCTATGCCGAAAGCCGCGCCGACGGGCCCAAATGTGCACGCGATGTTACCGTGCCGGTCCTGGTCATTCAGAACAGCGCGGATGATGGCTGTGCACCCAGCCATGCAGCGCGCCTGTTCGCTGGCGTCAGGCATGACGACAAGGAATTCCACGAAGTCAAAGGCGCGACGCATTACTATATTGGCCAACCGGACAAAATGGCCGAAGCTGTTGGCATCGTAAAAAACTGGCTTGAACGTAAAGGCCTGCTCGTCTGAGCGCCGACTGAAAGGAGAATATGAGTAACAGCGTCAACTCGAATGTCGTTCCCCAGCAGAACGAAGTGCCGCCCCTGCGCCGCGAAATGAAGCTGAAAGACGGCACGATTTCCTATCTGGAGTGGAAGGCGCGCGAAGGACTGCCCGCGCTCCATTTCGCTCATGCCAATGGCTTCAATGCCATGACCTATCGGCACCTGCTTGCGCCCCTCGCGTCCCATTTCCACATTCGCGCCTGGGATGCGCGCGGCCACGGTTTCACGCAACTGCCTGCCGACCCCACGACGCATGCCGACTGGTATGTCTATCGCGACGATCTCATTGCCTTCATTGAACCGCTGGTTGCCGAGGTTGGCGGCCCGATCCTGCTGTCCGGCCATTCCATGGGCGGCGCGATGAGCCTCATGGTTGCCGCCGAGCGCCCCGATCTTGTGCGCGGTCTCGCGTTGGTCGATCCCGTCGTGGTGCCCAAGTTCCCGCGCTTCATGATGCAGCTCTATCGCATGCTCGGTCGCAAGGGTGGCCCCATGTCACTGGCCGATGGAGCCGAACGTCGTCGCGCCGTCTTTGCCGACCGCGCCACCATGGTCGCCGCTTACAAGGGACGCGGCGCCTTCCGCACATGGCCGGAAGAAATGATCGCCGATTACGTCGAAGGCGGTACCGTCGATCTCCCGGATGGTCAGGTCACGCTCGCCTGCAAGCCCGCCTGGGAAGCGGCGAACTTCCGCTCGCAAGGTCACGACATCTGGGCTGCGCTTCGTAAGCTCGAAGTGCCGCTGACCTTGCTCTATGCTGGCATCGGCTCCACCTGCCGTGGGGCCGCGCCGCAAATTCTTGGAGAGCGCGACCCGCAGGCGACCTTGCTGCGCCTCGGACAGGCTACGCATTTCCTGCCGATGGAATATCCCGACATCGTGCGGCGCGAGATGCTCGCGCTCGACGCCCGTCTCGGCTGAAGGCTTCCGGCTCAGCCGTAGGCCTTCACCATGCCCGCAGCAATGCGGTCCTGCATGATTTCGGTCGAGCCATCTGTGTAGGCCGCGATCTTCGCCGCTGCCAGATGCCGTCCCAATCCATATTCCCGGCGCAGCCCCGCCGCGCCCATAGCCTGAATGGCCGCGCCGATGCCTGCGAGCGTGACACGGCCTGCAAACTTCTTCGCCTGTGCCGCCGCCATCACCACATCGCCATTCTGGTCGATCAGCAGACCCGCCCGTCGCGTCAGCGCGCGCAAGGCTTCAAGGTCGGTCGAGATGTCGGCGAGTGACCAGGCAAGGCCCTGATGGGCGGTAAGCTTCTTGCCGAATGTTTCGCGCGTCTCGCCATAGCGGATCGCCTTGGCGAGCGCATCGGCAAGCATGCCTGCGCACATCCCCGCCACATAGGTGCGCGCGCCGTTGACGCCCTGCATCGCAAGCTTGAAGGCATCGACAGGGCCCGCAATCACATTGGCGTCGGCGACGAAATAATTGTCGAGCTTGAAGCCGCCCGCGCCAATCGCCGTTCCGCCAAAGATGTCATAGGCGGGCATCCGCGTGAAACCGGGCGCCCGCGCATCGACGAGGAAACAGCCAATGCCGCGCCATCCCGCATTCGGGTCCGTCTGCGCATAGGTGACGAAGAGGTCCGCAATCGTCGCATTGGTGATCCAGCCCTTCTCGCCATTGATGAGCCAGCCGCCATCGGTCTTCGTGGCGCGCGTGCGGATGCCGGCGAAATCGCTGCCCGCGCCCGGTTCGCTCAGCGCACTCGCGGCAAAGATTTCACCACGCATAATGGCGTCCACATGTTCCTCCTGCCCGCTGGCAAGGAGCCGGGGCGCCACGTTCTGCGTATTCGTCATCGCGAAAGCGAAAGCCATATCGACACGCGACAGCGCTTCCAGCACGGCGAGTTTCACCAAAAACCGATGCCCGAGCCCGCCATGGCTTGTCGGCGTTTCCAGCCGCAAGAGATCATAGCCGACTGCCGCTTTCATCATGGGCACAACGCTTTCGCCTGCTTCCATGGCGTCGGCCTTGCCCGCCAGCACTTCGCGGCCAAAGGCGCGGGCGCGTTCGAGGTAGTCGCGCTCTGTGCTCGTCAGCACATCGTCCAGAAATCCATGCATCTCTTTCCCTCCGGCCCCATTTGCGGGTTATTCTTGCGGCAATCTTAGCAACATGGCCATCCGATGCCACTGACCTTCGCCGAATCCGATCCCGACCGCCCCGCGAGAGAGGCCGAATTGCGCTTGATGTCCGACGACGACCTGCTCGCCCTCTACAAGCGCACCCGCGCCGCCGCCTCCGAAGCGCGCAAGGCCCATGACATGGAAGCGCTCTATCCCCTCGCACGAGGCATGAAGACCATCCAGCGCATCGCCGATGAACGCGGCCTCATCATCAAGGCAAGGCGTTTGCAGGAGACGCCGAAATAAACCCGTGTCGTCCCGGGACTTGATCCCGGGACCCAGCGCTCTCCACTCCAATGGCCCTTAGCTAAACACCCAGCCCCGGCGCCACCATGCCTTCAAGCCGCGTCCGCATCTCTTCAGGAATGGGGATCGCCTTGCGCGCCACAAGATCAAGCGCCACGGCCACAGCTTCTGCTGTTGCCACGATCTTTCCCGTTTCCAGATTGAACAGCCAGTGTCCCCAGATATAGGTCTTGGCGCTCACGCTCTTGAGCCCGCTCCGGAGCGTCAGCACGTCGCCCGCGCGCGGATAACTGTGATAGTGGAAACGATATTCCAGCGCCGCGCCGCCCACCTTGTCATCCTTCGAGCGATCCATCCCGTTCGTCTGTCCGAGCAGATTGGGGATTGAGTCAGACACCGCGCCCATGAAATGGCGGGGCAGGAGATAGCCCTGCGCGTCGCATTGATCGACCTGCACTTCGCCCTGCCATGTATAGACGAGACCTATCTTCGCCGCTTCATCGAGCGTTGGTGGTGTGCGCGGCGGCGTAATTTCGAGCCCGCGCGGCGCGCCATGGGCAGGCAGATCGATGATCATGCTCTTTGCCGCCGCCTTGGCCTTGGCGGGCAGCGGCTTCATCTCGCGCGTGTCTTCGTCGAGTAACTCGACATCGGCGGCGAATGTCGCGGCGATTTCCTCTGAAAGCGTATTGTACATTTCCAGATAGACCCTCAACCCATGATCGCGCACGTCGATGACGCCCGCCCGGATGCTGAAAGCCGCGCCGGGACGTTGCTCGCGCAAAAACCGCACATGGTGGTCGCGGGCGATCAATCGTGCGTTTTCCGCATGGATAAAGCGTGGCCCCAGTCCCAGATGCACCGCCAGCGCAGCCAACCCCTGCGAGGCATGTTCCAGATAGAACTGCACATTCATGTGCCCCATCTGGTCCGAATGCCAGGTCTGCACGCTGGACCGCGCCACTTCGATCATTTCAGCCATATCGTCCTCAAAATAAAATTACAAAATCGGAATATCGTCAGGCGCGAGAAAATCTCTTCGCCACTTGATCGGGAATTGTCACAGCCTTGCGCGTCTCCTTGTCGAAGAGCAGCCCCAGCCCCTCTGCCGCGCAAACCGGCTCATTCGTCACCGCGTTGAACATCCAGTGGCGATAGCGCAGCGTCTTGTCCGCTGCTTCCACAAGGCCCGTGCGCACGAACAATATGTCGCCCGCATTGAGTTCCTTGAAATAGATGAGCCGCATTTCGACGGTCGCCGTCGCCAGTCCCATTTCCGCCTGTTCGTGCCGCGACAGGCCCGCATGCGCCCACATGTGCCCCTGACAATCGGAAAATCGCGACATGATAAAGCGCGCATTCATATGCCGGTTGGTGTCGCACTCCCAGGGGTTCACCGCCGAGCGGTTGCTTTCGAACATACGGTCGTCGTCGGCGCGCGCCAGCGACACATTGCGTTCGATCGCCTCGCGCGGCAGCCCGCGGGGCTGTGCATAGTCCGGCAATTCGGTGTGCATCGCATCGGCCTTGGCCCTGGTGCCCACCGGCCATTGCGTCAGCCGCCGCGTTTCGAGATCGAGACACCCGATGTTGACGACAAAGGTCGCCGCCAGCCGGTCGGAAAGCACCTCGCGCATTTCCTGATATTTGACGCCCGTGCGCTCGCCCATTTCCACGATGCCGGATTTCACGGCCACGAGATCGCTTGCGCGCAATTCGCGATGAAATCGGATGTGATGTTCGAGCGCGATATAGCCGCGTCCGCTCGTCTCCTGTTCCGACGCGGGCATGCCCAGCGCCTGTCGCACATGGAACGATGAGTCAGACGTTTTGCCGATGTAGTGCTGGATATTCATATGGCCCATCTCGTCGCATTCCTGCAACGAGACGTAACCGCGGTATGCATCGATCATCGTCAGGCCTTGATGACGCGGGCGAGAAAGGCGTCCTGCGCGGCGTTGGCCTCTTTGGCGATGGCGATGGGGAAGGCCGTAAAGCCATGCGCCCCGCCGGGATAGATCCCAAGCTCGGCTTCATGGCCTGCCGCCACCCAGCGCGAATACATGAACAGGCTGTCGTCCATCAGCGCATCGCGCGTGCCGATGGTGAAGAGCGCGGGCGGCATGTCATGCAGTCGTGCATAGATCGGCGAAATATCCGGGTCGCTCCGGTCCTCGCCATTGGGAAGGAAAGCGTCGCCGAATTTCTGGATGTCGATTGTGCGCAGGATCAGCCGTTCATTGCCGAAGTGCCGCTGGCTCGGGCTCAATGCCATGTCATAGCAACCGAAGACGAGGTTGGCGCCCTTGAAACCTGTATAGCCATGCCGGTCGCGCATCCGCAGCAGCGTCACGGCGGACAGATGTCCGCCCGCGCTTTCGCCGCCGATGGTCAGCGCATCGGTGCCGAATTCCGCCTTGGCGTTTTTGACAAGCCACACGGCCGCTGCTTCGCAATCGTCCGGCCCGGCGGGATAGGGGTTTTCGGGCGCCAGTCGATATTGCACGCTCACCACCGCCATGCCGGTGTTCTTGACGATGCGCTCCAGCATCAGATCCTGCTGGTCAAAGGAGCCAAGCACCCAGCCGCCGCCATGGATGTGCAGATAAACGCCCGTCGGCTTCTCCGGCGCAAAGATCCGCAGCGGTATCTTGTGCCCACCCTTGCCGTCGATTTCGATATTGCGCGCGTTTTCCGAATAGACAGGCCCCGGAAAAGGTCCCTCGCCGCGTGCCCGCGCATCGCGCGAGGCTTGCGCGCCGGTGTCCCACCATTCCGGCGCGCCAGCCATCAGCTTTATCAGGGCATCGTTCATGGCCCTTGTTTCCGACGAAATGGCTTCGTCGCTGAAAAGGGCAGGGTCAAACGGATTGGTGCTGGTCATAATGGCGTCTCCCGGCAGCATGAATTATTTTGACAGGATTAGACCGGATTTTGCCGCCGCCGTCTAATCTCTGATTGAGGGGATGGATCATCCATGAACACCGCCCTGGTCCTGCATGTACCGAGCACCGAGCCTTTCGTCGGCGAATTCCGCGCGCAATATGACCCGTCGGCATCAGACGGCATGCCCGCGCATGTGACGCTGATCTATCCTTTCAAGCCTTCGGGTGAAGTGACATCCACAGACACGAAAAAGCTTGGCGAGGTTTGCCTGCGTCACCGCTCCCTCGATCTTTCATTTGCTTCTCTGGGCCGATTTCCCGGCGTCCTGTGGCTCGCCCCGGAACCGAGGAACTTTATCGCCTCTCTCGCCCACGCGCTGGCGGAAGCTTTTCCCGATTGGCCCTTTTACGGCGGTACCATCGCAGATTTCGTTCCTCACCTGACATTGGCGCATTTGGAAGGGCCAGATGCCGAGGTGCGTCTCGACCAGATTGAAAAGGCTTTCAGGTCGGCGGTGGACGGGCATTTGCCCATCCACCAGACCGTCTTTTGGGTCTCGCTTTTTGATCGCTCGCAAAATGGGCGCTGGCGTGAGGTCAGCGGCTTTCCCCTGGCGCGAGGCTAGACCGCCGCCGCATAGGGCGGCGCGGGATCATATTGCATGCCGCGCTGCGTGAAGCGGGCGTGGTCTTCCCCGTGCATCTGGCCGACGAGCCAGAGCGCCATGTCGATGCCTGCGGAGACGCCCGCTGACGTGACGATCTTGCCGTCGCGCACATAGCGCACTTCTTCCAGCACTTCGCTCGCCTCGCCGCGTTCGCGCAGGGTCTCGATAAAGGCCCAATGCGTCGTCACGCGCTTGCCCTTCGCGGGGCCCGCCGCCGTCAATACGAGCGAACCTGTACAGACACTCGTCACCCATTCGCAGCCCTCGGCAACCTTTGCCACCCAGTCGGTGATCGCCTTGTTGTTCACCTCGCGTCGCGTGCCCATGCCGCCGGGGATCAGCAGCACATCGAGCTTCGGCGCATCGGCGATGGAATGGTCCGTTTCCACGCGCATGTTCTTTGCGCAGCGGATGGTTCCGCCATGTTCCGAGATCAGCACCACCTTGTCGGGGCGCTTGTTCTCGCTGCGCGCGAACATCTCGTTCGACATGGTGAAGACTTCATAGGGCCCGACGAAGTCGAGTTCTTCTGCGTCGTCGAAAAGCAGAATGCCGATGGTGCGTTCATGCGTCATGATGAATTTCCTCTGTAGTGGCGACGGGGCGTCGCGCTGTCTGAAATCTTTCGCGATATCTGTTGGGCGTCACGCCAAGGTGGCGGATAAAGGCGCGGCGCATGCGTTCGCTAACGCCGAAGCCCGCTTCGTCGGCAATCCGCTCAAGCGGCAGATCGCTTTCATTGAGCCGCCGCCGCGCTTCGTCGAGCCTCGCCCGTTCGACGAAAAGCGCAGGCGTCATTGCGGCCTTCTGCGTGAAGCGGCGCGCAAAGGTGCGCTCGCTCATCCGCGCGACGGCAGCGAGCTGCGGCACGTTCAGCACCTCGCGCGGGTTCTCGATGATGAAGCTGCAAACCCTTGCGATGCTTTCATCATTCACCGCCTGCGCCGCAAGCTGCGCGGAGAATTGCGATTGCCCGCCGGGCCGCATCAGATACATCACATGCTGCCGCGCCAGCGCCAGCGCCATCTCGCGGCTGAGGTCGTGTTCGACGAGAGCGAGCGCAAGGTCCATGCCCGCCGTCACACCCGCCGATGTCCAGACATCGCCGTCATGCACGAAGATCGCGTCATCATCGACCGTCACCTTGGGGTAGTCGCGCGCGAGCTTGCCCGCATAGGCCCAATGCGTCGTCGCCCGCTTGCCGTCGAGCACACCCGCCGCCGCAAGCAGGATGGCGCCCGTGCAGATCGAGGCCGTGCGCGATGCTGCTGCCGACGCACGCCGGATGAAGGTGAGCACGCGCTCGTCATGTTCGAGGACCCGGCTTCCCTGTCCGCCGGAGACGAGAAAGAGATCGAGCGCCTTCAGTTCATCATCGGAAATCTCATCGATGCCGCGATGGGCATAAAGCGTCAGCCCGCTCGTCGTGCCGACAGACCCGGCCTCCGGCGCCACGAGTTCGATCGCATAGGCCGGGCTTCCGTCTGCCCTTTGCGCGGCGGAGAGGAGCTGCAGCGGCCCCGCGATATCGAGGATCTGCGCCGCCTCATAGCCCAGCATCATCACGCGGGCCGGAGGGGCAGGGGTGCTATTTGCCGTCTTGTTCATGCCCCAAGACTAGCGCGCACCCCCTTTGGCAGAAATGACAAAGAACAGGCAATTTCTGCCAAATCTTAGGCCCTCTCCCCCCTCGCGCGTAGGCGCGAAAAGTAAGGATGGGAGAGGGTTGGGTGAGGGTCTTCCTTTACTCCCTCGCCGCCTTGAACCCCGCCATCGCCAGCGCGATGATGGCCACCACGGCTCCCACGATCCCGGCCATGAAGACCACGAAGTCGAATGTGTTCCAGTCGAGCCCGGTCACGCCTGTGCCGCGCCCGCCCGTCATGGCCGAAATGTTGGAGGCGACCACATTGGTCCAGCCTGCCACCACGAGCCCCCAGAAGATCGCTTTGGCCCGGCCCGTGCTCATGGCGATCTGGTGCGCCGCTGCCGCCACCGCAATCATCATCATGCCGTTCAGCACGCCTTCCAGATGCGCCATATGCCAGGCGCGCACATCGCCCACCATGCCCGCCGCGCCGCTCGCGATCTGGTTCGTCACCGCTGTCCCATAGGGAAAGCCGGAAATGAATCCCGCCAGCACGACGAGCGCGCCATTGGCGATCAGCAGCCCTGTAAGTCTCTTGTCCATGTCTCTCCCCCCTGATGTGAAAAAGGCGGGTGAAACTTCCACCCGCCTCTTGTTCTCTATTCGGCCAGCGTGCACTTGCCGTTGTTGATCACGACCACGTCGCGCTCCTTCACCCTCGCGCGGAAGGAGGCGATATTGCCGTCCTTCCAGATGTCGACGGCAATCGTCTCGCCCGGGAAAACCGGCGACGAGAAGCGCACGTCGAAGCCCGTGATCTTCGTCGGATCATAGTCGCAGACCGACGAGGAGATGATCGCCCGGCAGCACGAGCCATAGGTGCAAAGCCCATGCAGGATCGGACGAGGGAAACCGGCCGCCTTGGCGATATCGGGGTCCGAATGCAGCGGGTTGCGGTCGCCGGAAAGGCGATAGAGCAGCGCCTGATCGGGACGCGTATCGACTTCCACCGTCATGTCCGGCTTGCGTTCCGGCATGACATGCGGCGTTGGCGCGCCTTCGCGCGGACCGCCGAAGCCGCCATCGCCGCGCGCGAATGTCGTGCCCTGCATGGTGCAGAGCTTGTCGCCCGTCTTCTTGTCGCTGATGACCGTTTCGCCGACGAGGATCGCGCCCTTGTCCGCGCCCTTGTCCCAGACACCGACGGTGCGCGTATCGACGCTGATCGTGGTGGCGACGGGCAATGGCTTGTGCAGCGTCAGCTTCTGTTCGCCATGCACCACCATCAGATAGTTGATGCCGCTGTCGCGCATGCCGCCCGCGCCCCAGGCGATGACCGACGACATGGTCGGCACGGTCACGAGATTCTTTTCATAGACGAAGGGCAGTTCCTTCGTGTTCATCGGATCGCGACCAAAGCCGATCCCCAGCGCATAAAGCATCGTCTCGCGGTCGGTATAGGTAAATTCCTGCCCCGTCGTCTTGGTCGCCATGATCTTTTCGTAGTTGATGGCCATGGTGTGCCTCCTGATTGTTTCTATTTTTTAACTGCGTCATGGCCGGGCTTGACCCGGCCATCCACGTCTTCGCCACACAAAAGAAAGACGTGGATACGCGGATCAAGTCCGCGCATGACGAAAAGAAAAGAGCCTCACATCCCCTTCGGCATATGTGGAATGCCTTCGGGCATATGCGCCCAGGGCTGTGCCGATGACGTATAGAGAACAACACCCGGCTTGAAGGTGCTTGCATCGTCCAGCGTTCCCGTCTTCACCACCACGATGTCGGGGTTCATTTCCACTTCGCTGATCACCTGCGTGCCGCAGTTCGCGCAGAAGCGGCGGGTCACATTCTTGCCGCTGTCGCCCTGCTTCGTATAGCCCTTGAGCTCGCCCTTGGTGATTTTGAAACCCGCCTTCGGCACGATGACGAGCGAAGCCGGCTCGCCGCCCGAGACATATTGGCAGTCGCGGCAGTGACACATGGCGTCGGCCACCGTGTCACCCGAGATTTCATAGCGAACAGCGCCACAAAGGCATCCGCCGGTTTTTGGTGAAGTCATTTGTTTCTCCCCGTTTATTTATTGGGAGAAAGCCTAAAGCCTGTATCAGCGCGCGCCAAGCACCTTCCACAGGCTTGTCGCTGTCATCACCGGCTCGTTACCGACCGTGAAATAGGCCGAAACAAAAATGACGGAACGCGTCCGCTTTTCCAGTTTCGTGCGGACCTCGACCACGTCGCCGCGCTTGAGGTCGGTGAGGAAACTCGCCTGCAAACTCATGGTGACGCAGGGTTTCTCTCCCGCGCCGCGCCATGCCGCGCCGCCCAGAAAGGCGTAGGCGAATGTCATCATCATCCCTTCATGCACGCTGCCGTCGGCGCGCAGATGGCGCTCGTCCGCGATGAAGGCCCCGACGCGGTCCCCGTTGGCATCCTCGCGCTCGAAGAGCGGCCCCATATGAGCCTCGAAAGGGTCATGCAGTTCCTGGCTCGTGAACCCCGGCGGCGGTGCAACCTCGACAGGCGAGGCGAGCGGCACGCGCTGGGGCCGCGCGTTGGCGCTGTCTCCCTCGGTCATTTGTCGTCCGCCGCCTTGATGGCATAGACGCCCGTCGCCGTCATCAGCACGCGACCGCCCACCGTGAGTTTGCCCGACATGAAGAGCACGCTGCGTGTCGCACGGGTGATGATGGCGCGGCCCTCGACCCTGTCGCCCGGCTCGCCCGCGCTCACGAAATCGCAGTTGAGGGACAATGGTCGAGCCTTCGCGCCTTCTTCCTTGGCCGCAGCCGTGCTCTGGGCCACTTCGCCCAGCACGATCGACATCAGGCTCATCATCATGCCGCCGTGCAGCCGCTGGTCGCCATTGAGGTGCTGCGGAGCAATATCGAAGAGGAAGAGCGGGCCTTCGGCATCCTTGCCGCCCATCACAGGACCGGCAAAGCCGCCGAATCCCTTGGTTTGCAAGGGAGAAAAGCCATTGGGCATAGGGGGGAGGTTCATGTGTGTCACTTACATCGTCGGGGAGAGCAGGAATGGATGCCCCTGTCTAATGCCCAAAAGCCCTTGGCGAAAGAGGCAAAAACAGGTGATGCGGCGCGCAATCGAGCGGATTCCTGTCCATATTCGTACAGGCCATCCTTCATAAACGTAACGATCCCTTGGAGATTCCGCTTTCCGAAGCCTATGGCTGGCGTTTAAGGTGCGCCCAACAGCGGTCACCCCTGCCGAGAGAAGCAGCCGCAAGGCGAGGGGGCGGTCACAATTTTCAAAACGATCCTCGGAGGACATCCATGTCGAGAGAAGCAGTCATCGTCTCCACCGCGCGTACCGGCCTTGCCAAGTCGGGCCGCGGCGGTTTCAACCACACCCACGGCGCCGCCATGGGCGGTCACGCCATCCAGCACGCCATCAGCCGTGCGGGCATCGAGCCGGGTGAAGTCGAAGACGTCATCATGGGTTGCGGCAACCCCGAAGGCGCCACCGGCATGAACACGGGCCGTCTGGCCGCCCTCTGGGCCGGTTGCCCCGTCACCACCTCGGGCACCACGCTCAACCGCTTCTGCTCCTCGGGCCTCAACTCCATCGCCATCGCCGCTGGCCGCATCGTCAACGAAGATGTGCCGGTCATGGTCGGTGCAGGCGTTGAATCGATCTCGCTCGTTTCGATGGCTGGCACCAACCTCAAGAACATCACGGAAGAAAAGCTGCTGGGCGAATATCCCGCTCTCTGGATGCCGATGATCGAAACCGCCGACATCGTCGCCAAGCGCTACAACGTCAGCCGCGAATATCAGGATGAGTACTCGCTGCGCAGCCAGCAGCTCACTGCCGCCGCTCAGGCCGCAGGCAAGTTCAAGGACGAAATCGTCCCGATGAAGACCAAGATGAAGGTCGTGAACAAGGAAACGAAGGAAGAATCCATCGTTGACTACACGGTTGATCGCGACGAATGCAATCGTCCCGAAACCACGCTCGAAGGCCTCGCCTCGCTGAAACCCGTGCGCGGCGAAGGCAACTTCGTCACCGCCGGCAACGCCTCGCAGCTCTCCGACGGCGCCGCCGCTGTCGTTCTCATGGAACGCAAGGAAGCCGAAAAGCGCAACCTGAACCCGCTCGGCATCTTCCGCGGCTTCGCGGTCGCCGGTTGCGAGCCCGACGAAATGGGCATCGGCCCGGTCTTCGCCGTTCCCCGTCTCCTCGAACGTCACGGCCTCAAGGTCGACGACATCGACCTGTGGGAACTGAACGAAGCTTTCGCCAGCCAGTGCCTCTACAGCCGTGACCGTCTCGGCATCGACCCCGAGAAGTACAACGTCAACGGCGGCTCGATCTCCATCGGCCATCCCTTCGGCATGACGGGCGCGCGTTGCACGGGCCACATCCTGCTCGAAGCCCAGCGCCGCAAGGCCGCTGGCCAGAACGTCAAATATGGCGTCGTCACCATGTGCATCGGTGGCGGCATGGGCGCAGCCGGTCTCTTCGAATTCGCCTAATAATAAGAAGAAACGAAAAACCAAATCAGGCCCGCGGGGAAACTCGCGGGCCTTTTTCTTTGGCGCGTGTCAGCTATCGCGGATAGAGGATCTGCTGCGTGCAGCGAAAGAGCGCCATGGTCTTGCCGCTTGCGGCGGAGGTAACGGTCGCGTCCCACACCTGCGTTGAGCGACCGCCATGCACGAGCTTTGCCGTGACATTCACCTTTCCCTCGCGTGCCGTGCCGAGAAAATTCGATTTAAGTTCGATGGTGGTAAAGCCCGTCCCGCCTTCCGG
>Ga0098044_1000950_pt1 | contig 15236 bp, 7 predicted proteins | sample 10_taG_FD_75053 | JGI IMG/M metagenome (GOLD analysis project Ga0098044, IMG submission 75053) | Marine viral communities from the Subarctic Pacific Ocean - 10_ETSP_OMZ_AT15264 metaG | ecosystem: Environmental > Aquatic > Marine > Oceanic | place: Pacific Ocean | collected 2015-01-16 | reverse complement strand
GTAAGTTCCTGACCTGAAGTCACTGCTCCTGAAGATATTCCTGTGAAAGCAATAGAAGACGAGTCTTTAGCCCATGATGCTCCTGTTAAGGTTACTGCATCTGCGCTAGTCTTATCAGTCCTCATTGCCCCAAGGTAGACATCATTAAAGTTGTCGTAGACCTGACTTACAGCAGCAGCACTATTTGCAGCAGCAGTCTCAGAAGCCGATGCATCACTTGCATATTTTCTTGCAGAATAGTTATCTCCTTGAACCGCAGTAGCTTCATTAAACGCTCCACCACCTAATGCCCATTGCTTTGCTGATCCTGTAGCTGCTGTTTGTCCTTGTGCGTACTCTTTAGCAGAGTATTCAGAACCATCTGGCTTAGTTGCCATTACCCCACCAGCACCAACAGCCCAATCCTTTGCTGATCCTCTATTTGTTCCTCCTGTAACTCCTGTACCACCAACGGAATAAGCTTTTGCTGAATACTCAGCACCATCGTTTTGAGCTACATTATCAGTGTAAGTATTTACTACACCATTAACCTTAGTAGCCCAATCTGCGGTTTCTAATTTATAGTCCTCAGTATTTTCTTGGTAAGCTAATGTAGCTACCTTCTGTGCTTCAATAGCGGCATCATGGGTATCAAACTGTCCTACATTTGTAGCATCATTAGCATTTACACCATCGGCAACCTGTGTAATCCTTTTCTTAGTAGCAGTTCCCGGTTGGTATGCTTCGTACACACCTGTACCACTATTAAATGGTAAAGCCTTTTCAGCAGCTACAACAGCTTGTTGAGCCATGTGGAACACATTAAGACTTGAGTTATCTAAGTCTTGTTCTGTTAGAATAGAAGCATTAGAAAAGTCAACTGAAGGTGAACTTTCGTTCTGTGTGGATCTTCGGACTTCAATGATGGTGGAGCTAGTGAATGTTATATTAGAGTTTCCTGATCCAGAAGGGTATATACCACCATTTTTATAAAGGTTTGTTGCTAGTATATTTCCTGTATCAACTTTTATTAACTGGTTAGCGGTATCAATTTCCCATACATTATTACTTGTGTCACTCCATGTTGCTGATACACCATTCAATCCTGTAGCAGTATCACCATCCTCAAGAAACCCTGTTCCACTCGCATAAGATGAATCGTTTGTTCTATATATTCTTACACCACCAACATACACTTTAAATATATCCCCACTTGTTGACTTGTAAGAATCACCAGAAGAAGGTGTGAACCCAAGAGTACTATAGTCAAACTCTATTTTATCTGTATCTGCATATGTACTACCATCAAAAGGGTTCCAAGTCTTACTAGTTAAAGAGGTCTCTAATCCCATATCAATCCTATTTTATTAAGTTTAATCCGTAAATGTCCACTTATTACTGTCCACCTAAGTCTATATTATGTTGTATCTCATCAAAAGCATTACCATATCCTTCTGATTCTAAATCTACAAACTTTTTAAGTTCACCTTCCCCCCTTTGTAGTTGGTAATCTAGTAGACCTCTACGTCTTTTTTCCACTTTAGCTTTAAGATTTGGATACTTTTGTAATAACATGTTCCATGCGTTATCTTTATGTACTCTAATTATTTTAGAAGCTTTTTTAACTCTCCAGTTCTTTGTTCCGGGGTTATCTGGGTACACCCTATTTGCATCATAAGCGTACTTACTTGATCCCATTAATATACGAAGTGTCTCAATCATCTTCATTCTTTTACCTGTCTGGGGATGTCTGAAGTGTGGTTGACTACCTATGAAGTACTTATAGTCAGCAAATTGTTCGGGTGATAGTTGCATACCTAATTCACTTCTCCATCGTTGTGGTGCAGTGATGTGGAAGCCCATTCGTATTAACTCTTGTATAACAGGATCATGTTCCTCGTAATCAGTCCACGCATATCCTGACCAATATGAGGCATCTCTATCTATCTTCTCTCCAGTAATCCAGTTCCATTTTTCCCCACCTAGACTCTCCCAGTTTCCAGTTATATTAGCTATATCAACATCCCACTGCTCATGTATATTCTCAATTTCCTTATAGTCATCATGACCTTGGTATGCGTGGAACCCTTGTCCAATTATTTTAGGTAGCCTTGCATTCTTAAGAATAGGTTTTGCAATTAATGAATTAGCAATTTCCCCTGTTCTTCCTGCTTCTTCTACTGCTTTAAAGAAGTTATAGAAATTACTAATAAAGTGCATATCCCCAAGTGACCTCATTATACCTAGTAACATAAGGTTAGCGATATTATCTTTATCATTATTATACTTCCATGAGTTTTCATATACATTAGCGACCATCATAAGTGGCCCTGTAAATGGGGCTGCTCTATCATACGGAACCCAACTATCTCCAACTTTACATGAGTAGGGTTTATATTTTGCCGCTATCCATAACTCACGTAACTTAGGATCGCTTGGCCCTGCTCCAGTACATTGTCCTGAAGTTATTAGTGAGGCTGTCGCTCCGAGTAATGTAGTGGATATTACAATATCTCCTAGTACTTCTGCTTGTTCTTCCGGTGTACCTGCCCATTTTCTCCGTACCTCAGATCTCATTGCAGACATACCAACTGTTCTTTCTGTGAGTCTATTAATCATATTTGCAGGAGTTCTCATGATAGGAACATACAATTCAGCAGGTGGGTGGTTCTTAACAAATGCTGCAAGATCCCCACTTAAACTACCGGGAACTAAGTCCTCTTGGAATACAATCTTCCGTGCGTAACTTAAACCTTCTTCATTTGTTGCTCTTCCTAGTGAGTCATAATACCCCGCTAATTCCTTTTTAACCCATACTCTACGTTCAGCTTTAGTTGCCGCTTTAATTGCATCAGGCATCCTCATCATTACTTTACCATAAGCATACGCACCATAATTAATTTGTTTTAGAAATTCATCTATTGAACCTATACCTCTAGTAGTAAGTCTGATTGCTTGACCTGTTAAGTTAAGTGTCGCAGCTAACGGCCCAGAAGTATTTGGATTTGCAGCAATAGCAAATTGAGGTGTTAATTGTTTATTTGTCTCATCTACTATAGATCTTAATGGGTCTAGTACGTTCTTCTCATGCAGTAGAGACCATAGAGCTTGTTTTGCTGCTCTAGGATAATGAAGCATAATACCTCTGGAACGGTATGCTGATTCAAGTAGTGTCTCCATTTGTGCAGGTTTCCCCATCAACTTACGTGTACCACCAACTAAGACACTACCAATCGTATCTCTCGCCATAGGGTAGAAGGTTTCTACTATCCCTGACACCATTGCGGTTTCAAATACTGTTGTTGAACCTAGAATAACATTTCTATATATTTCCATTAGACCAGCAAAACCCCGACCTTTTACGGCCTTTACACCTTTATCAATTAATGCAATAGCCTTTAGTGGATCATCTGATTCTCTCATGATAGTGCCAATCATCTTGACCATCTCAGGGTTCCAGTTGTTCTTACTCATCTGTGCAGAGATAAATGCATCTCTTAATCCTGCTTCTTCTTTACTAAGATTCTTTCTCATTGCACCAGTACTATCTAGCCACTTAGCAGGAACTTCTATTTTAAAACTTGTTACAGCCCTACCAAGTTCACCTCTAATATGTCCATAGTAAAAGTAGAGATCAGATATTTGTTGGAAGTCATTTTGTAATGCAAGTAGTACCTGTGGATCATGTAGTCTATCTAAGTTACCATCAATACTGTTAGCTAAATCAAGAGAGAGATCACGTAACACGACTCTGTATGCAAACATATGTGCACCAGCATCTTTTACATCACCATACTTTTTAAGCATAGCGTTCTTAAGTTTATTAACGGATTCACCACGTATAGTAGCTGCTACCTCAAACTCAGTCATCTCATCATAAATATCCTCACCCTTTGATTGGGTAATATTTTGACTTTCCTTCTCAATTAAACCTGTTGTCGCCTTCTTCTTCCCTTTATTTTTTCCACTCCTAACTGTGTGGAATGTCCTCTTAAATACGTTTCTCTTTTTATATACAGAAGCAATAGCTCCAATTACTTGCTCCCATCCTACCTCCTGTGAAGCCCCAATGTTTAACACCCTTTTACTCTTATCTAACTTCCCTGTCAATATTGCTGTAATCATAGTCTCAACATCAGTATCACCTAGAGCAACAGCTTTTAGTACTAATTCTTCTTGTGGGGTCATACCCTCCTTAAGAGGTTTTGTTGTCTTCTTAGTAGTACCTTTAGGAGTCTTTTTTGATTCAGTCCTTTCAAGTTTCTTCCTGAGTTTTTGGAACTTCTCTAAAGCTTCCATATTTTCTTTTGTTTTTGGTACACCATCCATGTACTCTTTAATATCGGCTGCTCCTATGTTTGAGATCTGTTCTAACTGCTTATCGGTTAGACCTGCGTCTTTTGCGTGGTACCATTTTCTTGCTACTCTGTAGGTCTTCATTGCAAGTTCAACCATTCCCTCACCTAGTTTACCAATAGCAGTACCTTCTATAGCTATTTTTAAATAACCCTCTGCATCAGAGTCATTAGGATCAGACTTCAAATAGTTAATAACTGGTTCAAGTAGTGGTACTGGAGTATCCTCAACATACTCTTGTAATGCGTCTGATAACCTTGGTTCATGTGGTTTAAATGTAAGTATAGTACCCGCCACATCTCTAGCTATTCCTGAAGGGTCATATTTAAAATTGTAACCCATTGTTGGGTGAGTTAGTGTGCCTGTTGGTATCAACGCTCTTGTCGCAAGTACTCCACTTAAGTACCTAGAAATTGGTTTTAATATCTTATTAATCCCATATTCAGGTTCGGGGTACTCAGGTAAGTGGAATGCCTCCCCTTTTTCAATCTTATTTTCTAGGTACCCATCGGATGATACGAACACCATAGGTTTATCTGGATCATAACCCTTTATACCCGGTAAGTTAAAGACTACATTATGATCTAGTCCTACATAATCAAGAGCTTTACTTCCTTCTTCATATATAGTTTTTAAACCGAAGAACTCGCCCATGTTCTTTATACCACCAACAAAACCTCCTCCAAAACCTCTTACAAGTGAGTCTGTCATGTAACTAGGCTTATCCTTGAGTAGATCACCTGTTTCAGTTTCTCCTTCAAATAAACCCTTCATCCCTTGTCTTCCCCATTCAGCAAACTCTCCCCCTTTTTTCTTAAGAACTTTTTCTAAAGAAGGTTCAACTGTAATCCCTCCGTAGTCTTCTTCTCCACCACTAACTAAGTTACGAGGAGCTTCGTAAGCCCTCTCAGGACTATTTGCAGGTCTATCTAACTGTTCGTATTTAGTTTCCTTTGGAGGTTGTGCAAGTGTTAGTCGCTTTTCTAATTTGTCTAACCAACTTCCTGTCTTCTCCTCAACATTTTCTTTAACTAGTTCTTCAGCCATAATTATTGTCCTATTAGTCTATAGTATCTTGCAATAACTCTTAGTATATCTACCTTCATTGATTCAATATCTGAAGGTATTCTGTTAACAGGTAAAAGTTTTTGGTACAGTCCTCTCATTGTCCCTTTATCTGTCGTCCCATCGACTAGACCTACAAGAGCTTCACCTACTCCATTTATGTCTTTATCTTTATATTGAGGAAAAGCCTCCTGAATACGGCTACTCAGTTTCTCTGCTTTTTGTTTATCTGTTTCTTCTACTTCATTAGTATCGGGTGATAGCCCCTTTAATTTATTAATAAGTTCTGAGTTCTGACCTATAAACTTACGTTCTACTTCTCTATCTGTTTCTGTTTTAAAGTCTTCCTTCTGTTTATTAGACCATAAACCGGGGGGTACCTTATACTCTGAAATCTTCTTTTTAAGTTTATCCTTAATAGATGCTTTAATTAGGTTCACATTATCTCTTATTATAAAGAGGGCATCAAATGGAATATTAGGTGTCTTCTTCACCATATCCATAGAGGACAAGCTGAGTAACCCTGCTTGGTACCCCGGAAATATATTTGCAATGAGCTTATCAAACATACCAAGGGATTCTTTAGTAGTTGGTATGTCATCTAATGAGACTACACCCTTCTTAAACTCTTCTATCTCTGCTTTAGCATCCTCATCTAGTTCTAAATCTTGTGTATTTAGGTACTTAGTAACCTGACTTTGGATGTATAGTGGATCTTCAAAAGCGTTATCTGAAAGTATATCTCTTATTGCAGTAGTGTGGTCAGTGTCTGCACCTTCCGCAAAACTAATTGGTTCCCTATGTGTTTCCCCTCTTTTTCTTATAGCCTCCTCATATTCCTCCCACTTCTGAGGCCACCTAGCCTCCATCTCTAGCTTCAGATTGCTCAACAACTTCTCTTCTTTTTTACTTAATGACCCTTCTCCTCCTACTCTCTGTCTCCACACATAATTACCAAGGGTTTCATACTTCTTATTCCATGCATCATTAGTTCCAGCATCCTTTGCATCTGGTTTATTTTCATCCCAAACACTTTTAATTACTGTTTGTGCAGTAATAAAGAAATCTTTTTTTGCTTTGTTTAGTTTCTCATAAAGATCCTGTTTTTGATCTGCACTCCACGCACCATAAGGTATAAATTGTTGTTGTTTATTATCTGGATCATCTTTTATATCTTGTCTGTGTTGATTAAATATTTTACGAAACTCCCTTATTAAAGCCAGTTTTTGATTTGCTATTACTGGTCTCACTTCTGCTGGTTCCCACTTAGCATTAACACCTAACTCTTTAATAATATCTTCTCCAAACTTATCTATTGACTCATCTAACTCTTTATATTCATTGATACCTTCTAGTGGAGTGTATGCTTTGAATAGTTTATCTATTTTACTTTGCTGGTTCTCACCTACTCTTATGTTTCTCTCAGCTAAGAATGTTGTAAATCCAGCAGTCATTGTCTCAGGAGTTCCAAAGTTTCCCGACTGATTTATCCACTCAAGAGCTTTAGGTATCATCTCCTTATCATCTAATATTACAGGTAACCCTTCTCTCTTATTAATTAAATCGTAGTTATTGTAGATAGTCTGGTACAAATCACTAAACCCTCTATTAAAAGCGTCTGCCTTTGCTTTTTGAATTAGTAATTCTTTTTGCTCCCCTTCTGGGAGACCTAAGACTTGATTAAACCCAATTGTAAACTCTTCTTTCAATTGTGTTCTATTTCTTGTTCTCTTTTGGTATTCTTTAGTTTCCCTTGCATTTGCTGCACTATCTATTAAGGATATTGTGTCACGGATTATCTTTCGTCCTTTTTGTGTTTGTGCATAATTACCTCCCCCATATGTTTCCACTTTGCCAATCATGTCTAGCCAATTCTTATTACCACTTGACAATGCTTTGTCAGCGATGTTTTTAGCGGACTTCTCAAGTACCCATGAAGGTGCGTGTCCTTCATCAATAGACTCCTCATTACTAGTGTTAATGTCATCAAGAAAGTTTGTTACAATATTACCAGCTATCCGTTTATTATTGAGTACTTGGGCTAAGGAATTACGCTCTTCGTTTTTTAATTTAGTAGGTCGTGACTGAATTCTTTCTACTGGTAATCTAGTTGGTTCCACTTATTTCCCTTTCTTATTACGTTTCTTAGGTGGTATTATTTGTACATAATCTTTATCTTTAATACCTGCTTTAAGATTACCCATTTCTCCGGGGTACTCAGAGGCTAGTTTATTAAAGAAGGCTGTCTTCTGGTCTTCTGTTACATTAACATTATTTTGAGTTTGGATTTGATATACATTACCTACTTTAGTAGCCGCAAGTTCCCAAACACCAGTGTCCTCCCCAACGATTCTCTCTCTAATTTTCTCCACCATTAACTCTGCTTCATCTTGAGTTCCATAAGCAACAAGACCATAATGGGTTCTATCTGGTGAAACCCCTTCAAATTCTTTAACAGCATCTACTATTACTGTTTCAGCATTTACTACAGGTTGTACTACAGGTTTCTTCTCAACTTGAGGTTTAACTTCAGTTTCAATAGGTTCCTCTTTAGCTTCGGCTATCTCTTCATCTACATCTTCCTGTGTTAATGATACTGCTGTGGTAAGAGGTTCATTAAGACTAGGTGAAGCTGAAGCTTCTATATTATCTGTGGATTTTGGGTTGCTGCTGCTACTCCAGTTGTTTCTACTACTCCAGTAGGATCAATATTTTCTAATTCTTCAACATCAAAATCAACGATGGATGATAAGTCTAAATCAAATTCATCAGCCGCATTCACTAAACTAAGGATAGGTGCATCAGTAGTAGTAGTTGCCGACCGATGACGACTGTACCACTCAGTTTGTCTCGTAGGTTTTTTTCTAGATGCGGATGCTTTTGAGGAATATCCTGCACCTTCATATGCTTCACCGTGTGTTGGGTATCTTAGTTCTTTTTGTGTTTCTTTTTCTTCTTTCGCAAGAGCCGCAGTTGTAAAGACACTCTGAGAAGCTTGTCCGATATTTTCTAAAGAAAGGTTATTGACTTCTACACCTAAACTATGCTTCTTTGTATTCCACGCTACTAATGCATCCTTCTTATTCATACCTTTACTATAGGCATTCGATATAAATTGAGATTTTAAACTACCTCCGTGTCTCTTTTTTGTTAGTCTGTTTCTTGATTCTTTTAATACATTTATATGTGTACTTAGGTATTCATCTTGTACATATTCATTTAGTAGTTGTTCCGCAAGAGGATCGACTAGTGCATTTTCAAGAGATCCATCATTAAATTTAGCTCGTTCGGATGAATCTTTTTTAGCTTGTGCTTTCTTAGTGTACTCAGTTCTCTGATGCGTTGAATGCATCTGTGATAGTTGCCTTTTAACTGCATCTGCTTTAGGCCAAAACTCTTCATTAGCAACATGATCGCCTAGATCACCTATGCGTTCTTGCCATGAACGATTCTGTCCCGGTGGCCCTTCTGCTTTATTTTGGAACTCATCTAAGAAGTTATTAAAAGCTTCTGGGTCTGCACTATTCTTTGCTTCACTACTTTCCCAAGCAAGCATAACTGCATTTCCGTATTCTAACGACATTTCGTCAGCTTGTGATCTTTTTAAACCTTCTCTAAAATACGGACTTTCTCCTCCCGATATTACTCCATTTCTAACATTGTCCCTAAATTGTCTTCTCTGATCTGGGGTAGCATTTTTGTAGGTTGCTTCACCCTTTGCGACTAACTTCTTGTTCTCCTCATTTGTATCTCTGTTGTGAGCGTCTAAAACCCCCGGCCCAAACTTTAACATAGTACCCAAAAAGTCAGATACAGCTTGCGCATCTCTTCCAGCATTTCTATTTGCAACAGGTTGTCGTACACTTGTGTTAGTCCCTCTACCCCTGCGAAAGATCTTCTGCTTTGATCCTTTTTTTCTAGCTGAAGCTAGTAGTTCTGCTTTTGAAGCCATGTTTCTCCTAAGATGCCTCTGTTACTTTAGTATAACTCTTGTAACCAGAGTAACCTTGGAAAGCAGCACCAGCCGTTTTTAAACCTCTCTCATTTGCGGAAGCATAGGCTTGTGTGGGCATACTGTGAAGTGCACTCTTGTACTGCAATCGTCTACTAATTCTATCTCTGGTAATCCCGCCTCTTTCTTGTCTCCTTGAGACTACTCCTCTTTGGAAGTTATCCTCTAGATCTCTCACGTTGTTAGCAATATGTCTCCTGAGATTTCCCATTATAGCATCAGAAGTTTGTCCTCCACCTATTGTTTCAAAGTTCTGTGCTTGTAAACGTGCCTGATCTTCTCTTGCCATCACAAGCATATCTAACTTTGCACTAGCAGCGTCCTCAGCACTCTTATATCCTTCTTTCTCTATGTTTATTTCTTCTGCATAAGCTGATGCCATATCATTTTGATATGCTTCAGTCTGTAACTCTGCATTCTTTTGGGCTGCCGCATTCGCAGCACTAACTTGTGCGTCCTGTGCTTGTTGAGCTTGTTGTTGTTGTATTACTGCTGCTATCATAAAAGCTGCTGGATGACACATTCTTACCTCCCTATCATAAATAAATTAAATGGGATACCATCTTCCCCAAATTCAGGCTCCTGTTTTATAAATGAGAACCCTAGTTTCTCAAGCCACTTACTTGTTTGTCTATTCCTATTATCTACATAATTGAATAACATATCAAATTCTTTCCTGAATAACCTAAGATACTCTTTTGATACTTTGTAGAACCCACTTTTGTTTGAAGTCATATTATTAGACCCCATTAACCACACTACTCCAGATTTGTTATCCACTCTATTTACTCCAAAGATACCAACTACTTCTTCATTAAGTAATAATGTATAACAAAAGTCCCTTGATTCATTTAGTCCTTGTTCAAGAGCTTCAATGGGAGTAGCTCTATGTGAACTCCATATCTCATTCCTATCTATCTGTCTCATCTTCTTAGAGAGAACTAGACAATCATTCCTAGTAGTTTTTCTTACCTTATATCCCATTAAACTCTTTGATTCCTAAGTACTTGAAGTGCTTCCCAATCGGCAGATTGTAAAGCGAGAGGGTACCAAGATGTACTATTAACTGTTATCCTAACATCTTTTGAGTTACAATACACAGGTACTCTGAATACTCCTGTTTCCAATTGTTTTTGTCCTAGTAGGGATGTACCTACAATAACTCCTGTGAACTCACGTATGTTGACATCTCTGTAGAGGGCATCAAATGGTCTAGGTGAAACTTCTACTGTGAATGCTCCAGTTTTATCGTAAGAGATCTCAAAGTTTCTCAGTTGTAATCTACCTGAGTTAATTGAGTTATCATTACTTTTAACAAACTGTTGTGAGAACTGGTATCTGAAGTCATATGGTACACCTGCGTATACCACAGGAGTGCTATTACCTCTTGAGTTAGATAGTTGAGTTCCATTAGCTAACACACCTGCTAATTGACTTGATGTTATCTTCTCTCCTGTTTCGACTATGTATTCTACTTCTCTTTCGTCAAAGGTGAGAACCTTACCGTCACTCCACTTAGTTGACTCAGCTATTGAGGGGGTTATCTTTATGGTACAAGTTTGTAAATTAAGTGTGTGAACACCTGTTCCTGTATCTGTAATGTTTATAGTTGCTGTTAAATTTGATGTTCCAGATAAGGTTAGTTCATCGGGATTAGGTACAGTCTTTACATAGTATATAGTATCTACTGCTAAACCAGCGGGGAGGTCACTTAGTGAAGTGGTTAGTACTACTTCATCATTAACAACTAACCCATGATCTTTACTTGTTGTAATTAAGTCTGATGTGGCAGCGGTGAAAGTGGAAATAGAATCAGTTTCATTAACATCCTCAGTACCAATCACCTTGTACTTAGTACCACTCACTCCTGAAGCTGAGAATGTTTGTCCTATTCTTGGAGAAAAGTTACCTGTTGTATTCAGGTTTTTAATTTTTAAATTAGATCCAAATTGATTACTTCCACTTACCTGTACTGTAGAGGTTGTTAGTTTATCATAATCTGCGTCTGAGTACGGTAATGTAGTAACACCTCCAGTAGATAGTTTAACTCTTCTGTCTAATCTAACTCCTATCTTATCGTCAAGTACAGTAGTAGCACTGTCTACGGATAGGTTTAACTTCTCTAGGTAAACTGGATCGTTAGTCCCATCCCCTCGTCTAAATAGAATAAAGGCAACTGAACCAATAAACTCCACATCAATTATTTCTGCATCAAATTTCCACTTAGACCATGCAGACTGTAGCTTCTCCTTATCATTGTAGTAATACTTATAAACTATTAGTTCCCTTCGGTCAGTGTCGGATAATATCAGTAGTACCTCTTCGTTAGAGGACACTGCCATCTTCTTAACTGTGCCTTCTATGTATTCTGGTACATGAGCAGTCACTTCATTTGCATCATTAGTCTCAGATGCTACATCAATGAAGTATTCTCGGATACCTGAGTATGCCCCACGTTGAAATGGGAAGAATATCGTTTTACCTGCTGGAACAGGCTTTGTGTCCGTAGAGGTCTCAAAGTTCGTTGCAACGTCAACAACTACCGAGGTAGGGGTAAGGAAGGAGTCTGAAGTTAGTTTGAACTGCTGGAGATCTGAGAACAATACAAGGTTTTCCTGAAAGGGGATAGCAGATTTAAGTATAGCAACTTGGTTATTACTAACTGCTACATCAATAACTGCTGTATCTAAAACGGAAAGTACGGTGGAGTGCCAGAAGTTAAAGTAGTCTCCTGCTTGAGACAGTATAACATTCTCATCAGACACAAACCCTAACCGATTCCTGTGAAAGAATATGTCATTGATTGTGTAGGTTGCATCATCTGAATCCACAGGTGCAGTAGATGAATCCCCACCCAATTCATAGTTTGCAAACGAAGGAAATGGATTTGTGTTTAAATCTCCAACAGTGCGGGATTCCCAATCCACTGTTGAAAGAATGAAGTATATTGAGTTAGCTGTTCCATCTACTGTACCAAACGCTTTATAGAGATTAACTGGCATTGTTGCAGCATTAAAATTAATCCTCGCATTCTTCTTAACTATTTCATGAGCATAGGTAGTAGATCCACCGGGATACACAGGTCTAATTGTTTCTTTCCATACGTTACCTTCCCACTTAACATAATAGTCATCTTGTCCTGTGGATTTATCTCCAGATATTTTTGCAACAAATCCATCAGCTTGAGGGGATGGTAGTCCAGATCCGGGTAGGTACCCAAACTGTGCAACTTCATCACTACCATTAACTGCTCTCATATAAGCATCACCCTTACCATCTGTAACTTCTACTGTAAAAGGGTATTGGCTATTACTAATGTGCATTATACTCTCACCAGCATTATATGTGGTAGTGTAAGTCCCACCTAAATTACTTAATTTATCCCCAGTAAATGTACCATTATCAATAACTCCTGTTGTACCTGTGTACACCACTTGAGTTTGAGTTACCCCACTCCCCTCACTTACACCTACCTCATGTATATACGCCTCACCTACTGGTACTACTTGTGTAGCAATGCTACTACCTTTTGCTACTGCTTGCTTTATTTCAACTGGATGAGTTTTTACAGTCGTCATCCCATCATATAAGTTCCATGCTATATTACTAACTATAACAGCCGCTTGATTATTTATTGACTCAGTGTTCCCTGTAGTACCACTCCCAGATCTACTCTTTGTTTTATTATCTGGAGTTTTAAAGGCCGCTGTTTTGGTTGACCTTATTGAGTCTGGGTTCATTTCCCCATTACTATCAACATTATATTCCTTAATCTCTACCTTATAATCCGCACCAAAGTCTCCTATCTTAAAGTAGATTAGTGCTTCATAATCTCTGTCATCTGCATCAGCAGTTGATTGTTGTACCACTACACTTTTATTCAGTAGGAAGGTGAAGTCAGCAATAGTGGTGGCAGAGAGTTTACTAGGTTCAAAAGGATTAGTGGAAACAAAGTTACCCAAGTAGTTTCTCACATCTGTATTAACAGAAGAACTGAGTACATCAGATGCGGTTACATTAGTAGTCCCTTGATCTTCTTTTTTTACGTACACCTCATTACCAGCAGTACCAGTTGCATAACCTGTTAAATCAATTAACTTAACTGAGGGTTCTGTACTTCCAACATCAGTTCCTTTCACAATTAAAGCGTATGCCTCATCCTCACTTCTCCTAATGGTGTGGATAAACACATCGTTACTATTGTTTGATGTTACACCAGCAATAGTCTTCACATGCTCAGTACATGGCCTCTTCTCTAACCCTCTTGCAATGTGAGACAGTCCATTCTCTTGTACCTCACCTTGTGTATCCAACCTAAGTGTTGCTGGTTGTTGTGAGACACCATTTATTAGACTTGGAATTGTTCCTGATATTAATGCCATTTTATGTTGTTGTAGTAGTAGTTTGTCTTAACTTACCTATGTCTCTCTCTATTACCCTGTATACATCATAGTCATCAAAGATGGTGTAGTCTCCTACCTCCGCTTCATACTCTAATAACTCTGCCCAAGCAAACTGTTCATCTTCCTGAAAGAACCTATGTAACTCACCTGATCCCACTACCCTATCATGAAATACACGGGCAGATCTAGCTGCTATGTACCTCCGTGCGGCCTCTGGTAGATCATCAAAGTTTAAAACAATTACTCTATCTATCTTTACGCTATCAGTGAATACACTTGTATTGTTCTCTCTATCATACAGTTTACCGCCTCGTTCAACTATGTCTTTGGTTGAACTTCTAACTTTAGATGTTGTATCAATTCGTAAAACATTTGATCCTAAAACTATTTCCCCATTTGCATCTGGTGTGTATGTAACTTGAAGATCTAAATTGAATACCCATCCCTTAGATTGTACTGCACGTGAGATGTTAGAGAGTATCTGTTTAGCAATACTGGCATCTTGAAGTCCTGCTAAGTTATCTAAACTAGAAACTGGCTGTTCTCCAATCGTTACCAACATGGTATTGACTGCTTCTAATTCAGTCATTCTATTTAGACTCATGTTACCTTTCTAATGTAGTAAAAAAAAGGGAGTACCCTAATTAAAGAGTACTCCCAAAAAGAATTACCTTGATCTTATAGTCCTTGGATCAAAGCAACTGAACACGCAGGGCGCAACACGTTGTGTCCCATTGCATACTTAGATACCATCAATGTACCTTGTCTGTTGATCTGGTACTCAGACTCAACGGAAAGATCCATTAACTTACATGTAGCAACTGCATCCATTGTCATTACTAATCCAATGACACGTTGGGCAACAGCGGATATTCTCGCTGTAATCCTCGTTCCAGCAGTAGCGTTGTTATTAGTTACTTCTGTAGTCCATGCATTGTGATCAGTACTACCTGTGTCATACTGAGTAGTACGAAAAGATTCACCAAGTAAAGGTTGATCTGAACCCCATGCAGTTGTTCCAGTTTTATGTTGACCTACGTTACCCGCAATAGTCCATAAAGCGGAGTTCCAAGTAGTTGTTCCAACACTAAATGAACCAAGGTGGTTAGTCACATACACAGGCATCCCTAAGATTTGAGGGACTGCACCTGTCATTGGGCTACCAGTTCCACCTATATCACGGTTGAAGATAACTAGGTCATTAAGTGGATTTGATCCTGAGACCTTAAACATATCGAAATATGTATCATTGTTTAAAACAACGAAAGGTTCACCGGGTACATCCGCATTTTGCAGGATACGCTTTGCATCCATGATTGCCTGTGCAATAGACTGAGGCTCTCTGGATTTAGCAATATCTGAGGTTGCTCCAGCAGTTGCCCCAATGACAACATTCTGGGTGAAATCCTCATCTGCAAATG
>Ga0098044_1000941_pt1 | contig 15304 bp, 26 predicted proteins | sample 10_taG_FD_75053 | JGI IMG/M metagenome (GOLD analysis project Ga0098044, IMG submission 75053) | Marine viral communities from the Subarctic Pacific Ocean - 10_ETSP_OMZ_AT15264 metaG | ecosystem: Environmental > Aquatic > Marine > Oceanic | place: Pacific Ocean | collected 2015-01-16 | reverse complement strand
TTCAGGAGGTATATATTAAATGTTTGACGATGATGAGTGATTAGTAAATCAATTTAACGGTTTAAGTAACCTATACCTCCTGCCATATGGTAAGATATTGGCTAAAACATAATGAGCAATAATCAGCAATGTTACGGTGCAGCAGCAAATGTATGTGCTGTATCTAACTTGCTGTGCGAATGATAACTTAAAAAATAGGTTACCCTAAGCGGCCTGGGGTTGTCTTAACGTTGTAGAAACCTCCTATCGTCGTTTCTACCCCTATACTATACACTTCGTATTATGTATACGCCTAACCATATGGTAAGAGTGATAGTAGCCACTGTAAGTTGCGAAACAAGTATCATCAGTTATTACGATACTTGTGAGCATAGGCTACGGGGAACGGCACCTCATTTCTTTCTTTCCTCTTATTATCGGGACATGTCTATTCTAGCCTATCGTTAGAATCAGACATTAACAAGTCTGTTACCATATGGTAGAATACTTTGTTAATGATGCCTCAAGCGAGGACTTACTTCATTACAGGGTATTTATTGTAATGATTGCATTCAGGACATTTACCATAGGTGTCCATATGTGAATTACACCCTTTACAAATTATCATTCTTCTTCCTCGTTCATTTTAAATTCGTTATAATTAGATGTAATATCAACCCAATGAATTTCAAGTGAGCCTTTGGTGTAGAAATGCCAATTGTTTGGGTCATCAATTTTTTCACCACGCCAGTATCTATTACCATCATCAGTTATTATCAGTTCAGTTATTGTCATTATCTTGCCGTTGTGTTTATTCTCAAATGTCTTGCCTATCATTTCACTCACCTGTATTTTCTAGGTATTCACCTAATGCTGCTTTCATATCAGCCATTACTTCAGTTAGGTCATCACCAGATACTCTCAATTTGTTTATTGCTAATACCAATGCGCTACCCGATTTCATGTGCTTTACTTCAACGACATATCTAGGTTCGGTTATCTGTTGTATTATTGTAGTGGGTTCATTATCACTCATACAGTATTATAGGGTTTTTAGATACTTATCAGGTATTAGTAACAAAGTCTACTACCATATGCTTTGTGCGAATTTTTTTCTTTTACTCTTTATGTGTGTTTTATCTTCTCTTGGTTTAATATTTTAACTATCCTAACTCAACAATTATATGTGAGGCGCGTGGTGATTAGAATAGAGGGCGTGACCTATCATCAATTACTGATAATTAAGCATAGTAAAAAAACGCGCCACTAAATAAGGAGATACAAGTAATGACTCGATGTGCAGTTAATCAATGCTATTCAAGGGATTGTAGATACAATGAGTATAACCAATGTCAAAGAGATAGCATTATAGTTAAAGAGAATGGTAAGTGTGCATACTATATTACCCATGCTAAATGGAAGACACATGTATTAAAGGATTAATACCTTATTCTGGGAATGCATTGAATAACAAAAAAAAAGAAACGCAAGTGGTAAATAAATTACAGCCCAAATTTTCAGTTTTAATGGTTGGATATATTATGACATGTTTGATTTAATAAAGAAGTGAGTAATATGGATATGTTAGCATCTATGAGAATCCTCAAATTGAAAAGAACCATTGGAGATTCACTAAAAACTGAACATGAATTGAGAATTCATGAAAAACGGGGAGATGATGCATGGGGATTTCTTGTTTTTAAAAATAGGGGAGAGGGAATTTCGCTCCAATCAAATCAACAACAATTAGTTCCTATCTCTATGAGCGATAAAAATAAAGAAGAGTGGAAGGTTTTATATGATTATTTAGATAAGAAATTAGAATCAATACAGGTTAAGAGAGCACTTAAGAATAGTGTGCTTGGGCCAGGTAAGACTATTATAATACAGACTTATTTAGACGTGTCAGACACTATAACAGATGGAGTAGCAGAGGAAGTATTAAAATTACTTAAAACAGGAAATGATTTTGGTAAAATAAAAATGGATAAATATGGTAGTTCTGTTAGTTCTGATAAAAGAATAACTCATGAAATTGAAAGAGAAGAAGAATTTCCTGAAGCACCTAATAAAGATGAAGCAAGTGAAGTGTGGGATAAAGACGAAATAAGCGGTGTAGCCACAGTAAATAGATGGAAAAATCCACCAACCGAAGAAGACAAAAAGAAATATGGTTGGAAAAAAATATTAGAATCAACAAAACCAGGATTATCTAATACAAAAGATTGGACTTTTGTTAGTTATAATTTGGAGCAAACGGTTAATGTTGATTTCGATAAAACGTCATATCCGGATATTGCCTCTAAAGAAAGAACTATTAAGAATATAGTAGTTGGACATTATGGGAAGGAGCCAGTAATGGTGGCAGGATTAATAGCAAAATGGAATTTAGGTTCTGAAAAACAACAGGCGAAAGTAAATCCATTAGTTGATGAATCAGTATTAAATTGGAGGAAGTGGTAAAATGAATTGGAAAGAAATAGTTAAAAATGTTGATTTTGGAGGAAGTCAGGGAAGAGGAGATAGAAAAAAGGATATTCCTGATAAAGTAACAAATCCCTTTTCTAAGAAGAAAAGAACAAAAGGTAAAAAGAAAATAGATGAAAGTGTTCCTACTGTAAATATACCACCACATAAATGTGATTCTTATCCTGATTGTAATAATAGCGCAACTAAGTATTGTGTGGTTTGCTGCATGAAAGCCTGCGATAGATGTTATCCTATGTTTGGTGGTGGTCATCCTTCTATGCCGTTTGATGGCGACCCCTCATTTTTTACCCATTGTAATGTAGACGCAGTAACAGGAAAAGGTTCAGTAAAAGAACCAAAAGAAGATAAATATTCAACAGGAAAGGATTGGTGATAATATGAGTTGGTGGAATATCATTAAATTGGCATCGGGTGGAGGCCGAGAAGTAAAGTCTCTAAGAAAGGCATTAAAGAAGAAATGGAATGGTAATCTCCGACTTGAAGAAACAAAAGGAAAAGGTGGTCATCATAAATTAAGAATTACTGATACTGTAAGTGGTCTTGATATTTACCCTATTATAATATCAAAATCACCTCGTAGTCGGGGTAAACATGACCTTATAATGAGAGACATTAAAAAGAAGTTCAAAGAAGAACATGACTTTGATTTAGATAAAGAATATCCTAAAGGGAAGAAAAGGAGGGATTAAAATGAAATGGTTTAACATTATTAAAGGGCGTTTTGCTCATAGAGATGAGTTTAATACAGATGTTACTGATTTTAATTTGCCAGAGGCCAGACATTCATCATTACCTCCAGATATTAAATGGACAAATAAGATAAGAGTGGACACTCAAAGAAAAAAAGAACTTAAACCTATTTCTGTTTCAGGTGAAAATAATTGTCCACCTGGAACTTTGTGGTGTGAACAACATGAAGAATGTGAAGATGAAAAAGACTGGAAAACACACAATAGAGTCTTAACCGCAGAAGAAATAAAAAATCAAAAGCAGTTTCAAACGTCAGGGAAGTTGAATGATAGATGAATTGGAAAGAACTATTAAAGGCTAGGGGAGATGTAGAAATACATCAAACTAGTGGTGGTCAAGAAGCAGGTTCATTTACACCAGGTTTTCATCCAGACCCAAATGAAAAAAGAACAATTAAATTATATCTTGCTGAAATAAAGAAGATATATGAAATGTTAATGGAACGACAACCAACTGATAAAGAAGCCGAACAACATTTCTTAGAAACACTATATCATGAATCAGGACATGCTGCTCATGAAGATATAGATAAGCCAACTATAGATAATACAAAAGGATGGGATAAACTGTTTGTTAATACAAAAGATGTATTCCAAAAAGAATGGGTGGCATTTTCAACACAATTTCCAGATAAACCATATTATGTAATGCAAGGATTATTACATCATGGTTTTATTAAAGACTATTCTAAAATGGTCTATGGCCAAATAAATAAGTGGTTAATAAAAACAATACCAGATAGTTATAATAGAAGAGAGCAATCATCAAAAGGAGCATGGGGGCAGGATTTAGTTTATGAAATGAGAAATAAATTATTAGACCTACATTGGAAGTATGGCAAAGTTCAATCTACTGGGGGCATTCACATAGACCTCAGAGCAAGTAATGTTCCAAAGACAAAGAAAGAAGCATTAGATATGTATGGTGAAGAACATAAGGAATTTATCAAGACATTAAAATTAGCAGGCAGTTTAGGAAATCCATGGAAGTATAGACAATGACTTGGTTTGAATTAATTAAGGTTGAATGGAAAACACAAGGTTCTGGTGGTAGAGAAAAAGAATCTTTTTATGTTAAAAATAAAGTATGGAATAAAGAGGCAGGATTAGAAATGTTAAGTGGAACACCTACTATGCCAGAATTTGAAGAATATATAGGTAGACAATTAACTATTGATGATATGTCTTATGTATTATATGACCCAAATAGTGATAATGTAGTTGTTGAAAGATTTGGAAAAGAAGCCATTGAGAACTTAGCCAATAGGTCTATTGAAGAGTCATTTGTTAATGGTAAATTAGATATAGAACAACATTCTAAACTGGTATCAGAAGGAATATCAGAATTTCTTAGATATTTAAAATATTATCCAAATGGTAAATATGCAAATGAAATAAGAGGGCAACTTAGCGGAAGGGAAACTAGGCGAAATAGGATGGGTAGTTATGACTTGGTTTGATATAATAAAAAATTTAACTCCAGAAGAAAGGAGACAAACTTATGATTTTTGGCCTAAAGAAATTAGAGACGAAAGAAGTTTTATGAACCAAAAAAGAGGTGTTACAACAGGTATGAGGAATTGGCCTAAAGAAAAAAAGGCCGCATACAAAAGATTAGTAATAAGGCATAAAAAACAGGGATTACCAAAACCAACTTTGGAAGAGGTAGAAGAAGAATTTAAGAATCCTATTTACATAAAACCCGAAGACAAGCAATTCCCGAATAGAGGTCAAGCAAAAGGAATTTATGGCAAAAACTTAAAAGAAATCTATGGCGAAGACTACGACAAATCTAAAGAATAGGCCAAAAGATTTAGCAAAAAAAAGGAGTTAGAAGAATGACTTGGTTTGATTTAGTTAAAATTAGTGTGATAGATGAGGTTCTTCAGCATTTGGAATCTACAAAGAATAGTTACTTTAGAGATTTAAAAATTAATTATCAACCAGCGATGTATGGGATGAATAAACAACGGGACACATTTTATGTTAATACAAAAAGTGATTTGCATGACCTAGCAGGATATTTCTATGAATCAGATGATTTTGATATTATTCATTTGCAAGGACCCTATCACTCTGAAGGTGATGGAAACCCGACTTTTCCCGATATGCATGAGGTAATAACAAATAAACCTTATGACCATGACCGATTTATTATGTATATTTCGCATATATTGCATTGGTTTATAGTTCGTAAGAAGTGATAATATGACTTGGTTTGATTTAGTTAAATATGATATTGCTCAATTTAACGGCGGTCTGTTAATTTGTAGTAAACATAGATATGGCCCAATAGATGTATGGCGTGATTGTAATGAATGTTTACAGGAATGGCATGAATTTGAAGACAGATTGAAGAGTGAGGGCATGGATTCAAAAGAAATAAGAAACCAAAAGAAACATTTTATAAATGTTAGAAGCAGCACTAAAAATAAACATGGTAAAGCAAGATGGATATGGGTAAAAGATTCAGAATTAGAAGAATATGTTGACACAGATTCAGTCACATATAAAAAATTTAGAGGGTTAATATGACTTGGTTTGATGTAGTTAAATCTTCAGAAATGAAGGAATTTGAACTTCTTGCTGAGAAGTATGCAGGCAAAGGTGATATGCTTCATCTAGACTATCTTAGAAAGAAACATGGTAAGAGAAGCAATGAGTTTTATGATGCACTAAATGACCAAATAGTAAAGTATCTCAAAGAAGAAGATAGATGGTGTTCATTACAAGATATTTCAAAATCAATCCAAGAGCAAAATCCTGGTCTAAAAGATAAAGAAGAAAATTTAGAATCATTCTTAAGAAAGAAATTAGAAGGATTAGAAATTACAACAAAACAAGAACCTGGCGTTGGTAGAACAGGCAGGAAAACATATTACAAGGTGTGATTATTATGACAAGTCAAATAAAAGTTTTTCCTGAAGATTCTGAGGAAAATGTTCAACAAATGTGGTATGACAGAATAGGTAAATTCTTAGGTTTCCCACAATCAGGAAGCAAAGCACTTTGGACAAAAAATGCTGATAGATTTGGTGGTCAAGGAACATTTATTGTAAGAGTTTTTCCAAATGTTAATTATAGAACGATTGCTTGGAATGGTTTTACTGGTGGTGATGGATTAAAATCATCAGAGTCATTTCCTTTAATGACTAGAACCATAGGAAGAACAAATACTAACCTTGTTTTCTTTGCTGGTGTTTATGGTTGGAAAGAAGCACTAAGGTCATATAATGAAGCAGGCGGGACATTTGTTAATAGAAATGATAAATTAGAAGATTTAATATCTGCATATAAACTAGTAAATTCTGATATAGAACCTGACCCTGTTCCAGAAGGTCAAACAAGACTTGAAGATTATGATGAAGATGTTTCGTGGGCTAAAGATGAAATGGAAAGATTCAAAAAGCCTGTAACAGATGAAGGAGAACTAGTAATATCTGACCAAGAAAAAAGAATGCAGTTAATGCAGTTAATGCATGATTTAGCCCCTGAAGATTTATTTAATCAAACTCAAAATACCATGATTAGTGCTCATAAGGATAAATGGATATTAACAGTTATTGCTCCACCAAAACAAGGACAAGGAAATATTCACTTTCCAAAATATATGAGTGATGGATTTGTTCCTTTTATGGAGTATTCTGAAAAATTAATTAAATATTTAGATAGACAAGCAAATTATGGTCATGAAAACTTCAATAAAATAAACTACTACTTCAAGAAAATTGCTGAAAAAGGAGATTTTGCAGACCAAGATTCAGATGCTAAATGGTATGTTAGACCTCCTGACAACCTCAAAAATATATTAGAAATGTTTGGTGCATATGAACGATTACCCCTACAAAAAACATTCTTTAGTCCAATTAAGAAATCAACCGTTAATTGGAGAAATATTCTAAAGTCTAAAATGGCCCCATCGCAGCCACCAAAAGATGATGAAGAAGAAAAAAATAAAACAAGAGATAAATTCACCACAAATAAATGGGGCAGAAAAATAATAAACCCAAATTATAGAAGGACAGGAGATACTTTTATTATAGATGGAGAAGAAGTAACAGAAGGAACTTGGAAAGACACTCCATTAGGACAAAGATTGGGAGTAACTTCTAACTGGGAAGATTCCTGTTGTCAAGAATTAAAAGAATCATTAATTAAATTACTTATTGTGGAAGTAAAGAATGCTAACAAGGATATACATAAGGATAAAATTAGGCAAACTGTAACAAGTATGCATTGTTCTGAATTAAGTGAATATATGGAACCACCAGATGTAGACCAAAATAATTTCCACAATTTACAATTCTTTGGTATTAAAATAGGAGACATATCTCAACAAGTATTCATGGAAGCCCTTGATTTATCAGGAGACATTCATCAAACATTATATGAGAAGTATATTCATTGTTTAGATTATAATGTTCAATGGGGTGTAAAGAAACCCCCTTCTGAAACTACAGACCCTGTTAAAGATAGAGTAGACGTTGAATCAGGAGATGTAATTGTAGAAAGAGAAGTTCCTAAACATAGGGAATTTGAAAACTTTACTTATGATACTAATATAAAACCTGGAAAAATAACTGATGATGAAAAGTCTCTCACAGAAATACAAAGAGAAGCAGTTATCCATGGAAAGAGAAAAGATATGGATGACCCAAAATTCCAAGAAGACCTTATGGTTCAGCCCATGCAAGAAAAATGGTGGCAACAACAACAAGCAGAAAGAAATAAACCAAGTAAAGAAAAGTTCGATAAACTATGGGTACATGGCATTCGTGCAATTCAGAATCATAATAGGAATACCAATGCAACAACTCAAATAACATCACAGAATGTTAAAGTAAGAATCAGATGGGCCGACGCAACATTGATGGAAAATCTGAATTTTACTAATGTTGAATGGAATTATACCTTTGATAATTGGGAAGAACTTCATAATGAATATATTAGAGGGGTTTAATTATGGAAATAAAATATCCCGATACTATCTTTACGGAGGTAGAAATAATGGAAATGTGGAATAAAGCATTTGAAGAAGACCCTGAGAATTATCACGAATTTAGAATGAGAGCAGATAGAGAGCATATGAGAGATGTAAGCAAATTTCCAGGAGTTTATTATGCAGCAATTGAAGATGGTAAGATTATCGGTTATTCTGGGTGGAGAGATGAAGGTTCTTATTTTGTAATGAGTGGTTCAAGAACCGCAAAACACCGAAAAAAGAAACTCGTTACAACAAAATTAAGAGCCAAGAAAATGGAGAAAATTAATAAATCAGGAAAGCCTTCAATAGTTATTCTTTCTAATCAAGAGTTTCCAGAAGCATGGGCAGAAAGTTGGAAGAAATTAGGGTGGGTTAGTTTGAGTGGAAAAACAACTAAAGATAAATTAAGAGATTGGCTAGGAGATGATGGGCTATATCTGAAATATCGAGAATGGGAAGATATAACCTATGTATATTTCCCATCAGGCTTTAACAAGGCTTGGGCAATACTAACTAATTATCAAAATCATATACTGGAATGGGAGGGATATTGATGAATTGGTGGAATATAATCAAAGAAGGCGGAGCAGTGAGTTTTGGCGGTCATGGTGGCGGTAATCAAAGTGCATTATTCAATGTAAGTTATGGAGAAAAGGAGGAAGAAGAAGATGGTGAAGAATAAATCAACTAGGAAATCTAGAATTACAATTGAAAGAGAGGGCAATGAAGCCCAACAGGTGTTTGACCAAGCCAAATTCAAGAAGTCATTTGAACAATGGAAGCAAGATTGTGCTGCATCAGGCGAAGACCTTAGAATGAAAACAAATACTAGAACTTTATTGGATATGGTTTCTCGTCATGGTAAAGACCACAGGCCACAAACAAAGGATAAGAATGCTATTGGTGCATCAGAAGTAGTAAATAAATTATCTACTATTCTGGAGGATTCAGCAGAAATAGAAACCGTAGACCAAAAATTCATAGATGCTGCAATTAAACAACTAGAACAAATAGAAAAGAAAAACAATCCTAGAAATATAATATTCACTATTCCAATACCTAGTAGAGTTCATAGAAAAACTCTAGACTATGATGAAGATACAGACGTTAATCAAATATATGGTCATTATAGAACTCCTGATTATCTTAAATTTAGAAAAATGAAAGCAAAGGTAAGAGAAAATATTGATGAAGAAACCATGCCTGCTGCGCCTACTACTTGGTATAATAAAGATAAAGACAAAGCAAAGCCTCCTCTTTGGCAAGCATTGTTTGCTAATGGAGATGGAGACGTTGTTTCTAAGGGATTATTACAAGTTCTAAAAGAAGCAGCAGAAATGGTAGATGATAAAAATATTAAGTTAGAACATCTAAAATTGAGAGTTAAAGATGGTGGGTCTGGTGCAACAGCAAGAGATTTATGGTCAATACCTCAAGTGCAACAGTGGATTAAAACTAATATTGGTGATAGTAATAATCCAGGAGTAGGTATTAATAAAACTTCAGGAAACTTTAGAGATTCCCATTATGCTGAGACGGCTTTCCCTAATGTTAAATTCCCTGTTAAGTCAATTAGAGAAAGTGAATTCGTTAAAGACTTAGCAGGATTTGAAGATGTTATTGGCAATTTAGTTACTTATTCATTCATTATCACAAGAAGACAAATGAGAAATCTTGCTATACTTTCAGGCTGTAAAAAGAGGCCAGGAAAAGATACTGTATATATGCCAGGAGTAGCAGAAGAAAAAGGTTCTGATACTAAGAAGATGGATTGGAAAGTAATTCTAAAGGGGAATTAATATGAGTTGGATGGAAATAATAAAACAAGACCAATTGATTAATAATACATACAAAAGGTTTAAAGAACAAAATGCACATCTTTGGATGGAAGCATCACAATTAGCAGGACAAGGAGAAGTCGCAACATTAGATTCTATAGTATTAAGTGCAATTAAGGAGAACTTAAATAAACCTAATATGTTAGAAATAGTTAAGATAGCAGCAGAAAATTATATACTAAAGGATTGGTAAATATGGTAAAGAGAAAGAGATGTAAATTGTGCAATCATGATAATCGTGATGATTTAGAAGCACAACTAGAAACACTGGCTATTGCAGCCGATGACTTAGATAAGCAAATGAATTGGTCTAGTGGAACTTCTGCTAGGCATCAAAGGAATCACATGGGAGATTATGTAGATGCGTCTAATCCTAGATGTAACCTATGCACTCATGAATTGAGACCTATGTTAGAGGAAAAATTAAGAGAGGGAGATGTTACTCCTAATGCCGTATCAATAATGGTAGAATGCAGCGAAGAACAGATAAAACGCCATATGACTAAACATCTTCAACCACTTGTGCAAAAATCGGCAGCAAACATTATAGCAAGGAAAGAAGTAGACGAAATCGAGTCACTGTCGAGGAACATAACTAGGTTAGAAGATAAAATTGATATTCTCTTTGACCAAGAGGAAATGCACCCTAAATATGTTGATAGTTTGACTAAACTTGCAAAAGAGATACGAGAAAGCCTAAGATACCTTATGGAATTCAAAGGAAAACTTATTCACAAGAGACAAGATACAGTTATTATTGCACAGATGCAAGTAGTTCAAGAGGTATTAGCACAGAATCACCCACAAGTTTGGTTGGATGTTAAAGCAAAGATGGAGGAGAAATTACAATGAGTTGGAAAGATACGATTAAGAAAAACAGAACAATACAATTGAAACAGCAATTAATTGCGGAAGTGGATAAAGATATTCAACACATAGATTCAGGAAAAGAATTGAATCCTCAACATATGAAAGCACGATTAAATGTTTACAAAGAGTATTTGGAGATGCTATCTTCTACATATAGATGGAAACTTAGAGTACAATGATTCAAGCAGGTGAATAAAATGAGTTGGGAAGATATAATTAAGATTGGCGGAGAAGAACCTACAAGAGATGATAAACTTATGATTACATCTACTAAGAGATTTATGCACAGATATTCAAGTGATTATTACAATACAATTATGCCATTTGACCCAAAAGAAACAACATTGGGAAATCAGGGCGTATATTCTACTAGTTCTAAAGAGCAAGCACAAGAAGTAGCGGATAAATGGAACAAAAATAATCCTACTAAAAAGCCATATTCTGTTGAAGAAATAGAAGGTAGATTTTATGTTGCTAGAGAAGAGTGATACAATGAGTTGGCAAGATAAGATTAAAAAGCAGGATTGGGATATATCCAAGTTAATTAGAACTGTTGAATATGCTAGAGAAGCCGCTGCGAAATATTACAAAGAAAAAGAACTTGGTGAAGTAAATGTTACGATGATTCCATTAATTGATGATGTTATACAATTTTTAAGAGAGCAGGAGAAATTACAATGAGTTGGAAAGATATACTTAAAAACCAAAAATTCGGAACAGTTGAATATTGGGGGCCACCTGGAAAAATTCAAGAATTTGACTCAGAAAGTTCTGCTAAATATAGAATGAAAAAATTAAATTCTGAATTGCAAGGTAATGAACCTGAGTGGGAATTTTACAATCTGTTCAGGAAACCAATGTTAAAAAGGGTGTGGCCGCAATGACTGATATATGGGAAGCAACAATTAAAAAGGCTATATTAAAGCCTAAGCCACCAAGTATAAAGGTTAAACCTAAGCCCAAAGTCCAGCCAAGAATAAAAACTCCAACAGATAATTCGCCTGATGATGATGATTTTGGTGAAGCCTTAGATGATAGGTGTAAATGTAATTGGCCTTTATGTCGAAGAAGGGCTGTATGGAGTTGCAGGTATTGCACCGCTAAAATGTGCCAATATCATAAAAGTCAAGTAACAGATAGAAATGTGGGTGTTTATGGAAGACCAGCCAATGAAATTCATAATTTCCAGAAAGGACATTGTGATGGAGCAGAATGGGTGTGGGAGTAAATGAGTTGGAAAAGCATATTAAAAGAAGATACAGGCTTAGGAGACACCGTTTCCAGAGTAACTAAAAAACTAGGCATAAAGGAATGTAAACCTTGTGCTGCTAGAAAAAAGAAATTGAATAAGTTGGTGAGTTATAAATGACACATTGGTTTATGATATTAAAAGCGCCTTGGGACTCTAGAAGGAGAGGTTGGAAGAAACCAACTTATTGGGCTGCTAATCCTGAATCAATTAAATATTGGGTAATGGATAATTCTGTTGGAGCATCTTCTATTCTTCCACAACAAGGATATGAAGGAATGGAAATGTTTAGTAATAAATTAGTTAATCCTACATTTGACCCACCACATGACCTTCCAAGTAATAGTTGGCAACCATCACAATATTTAGAAGAAGGCCGAGTTGGTGTATTTGCAGTTTTAAATTGGAGAGAAGAAAATTTAGTTCAACCTTGGGAGGTTATGCAGTTAAGTTCTGATGACCCTGATGTTGGAGCAGAAATGCATGCAGCATATACTGGTGCATATACAATACCATTAGAGCCTGATGAAATAGGAATTATGGTTTCTCAAACTGCCCCTACAAATAAACAAACAGAAAGGGTTGAATGGTCTAAATCCAAAATGGAAGTAGATATATTCTACCCAAAGGACTCTACTTGGTTTGGTGAAGGAAGGGCAAGAGATGCAGGCAAATATGGAGAACATGAACAGCATCAAGAAACAGGCCCAGACAGAATGCGAGGTGGGATTCAACAATTAACTAATGCAGAAGGGGCTATATTGTGGATATATGCGAACATTAACAATTTGAAAGAAAAGAAGAAAACTTTGGATGATTTTCATTTAGGTAGTAATGATATGGAACAAAATCCAAGACTAAAAGATTTAACGGATAGAGGATTCTTTAGAACCTCTGGGAGAGACCAATATGAAGGCGGTAAAAGAACTAGAGCATTACCTATAATAAGTGATAAGGGTAAGGCTCATGCTCCTGAAATGCATAGAGGTCAGTTCTTTCAAGAATTTAGAGAATATGGGTTAAGTAAGCCTGATGAACCTTTGACTCTAAAAGACCATGGGCATTGGGTTAATCCAGAAAAAGGATTTGATGTTGCAGAAGAACAGAAAGATAGACGACCAGATTATTTCAGAAGGTTTGATGATTAGGATGGGTTGGCTAGTAGTTCTTAAAGCAATTCCTGCACCAGCAGAAATTGAAGGGTATTTATCATTAGAAAATGATGCAGGTATAGATAAACTCGCTTTAGAATTTGAAAGGGCATTAGAATCTGGAGAAACAAAAAATCTTAGAAGTTCAAAGAAGAAAATTGAAGAATTTGCTGCTGGAGAAACAGGACATATACCGCCTGAAATGGCAGAAAGGGTTGAACAAACCGCTAAGAAAGTTAAAGCCATATTAGATGAAATGTTTGAAGGTAGAGATGCTCAAGGAAAGGTATTCAAACCTACTCCTAGAAATGAACCAAAAATTACTGATGAATTATTAGCCGAAGCCATATCTGAATATAGTGATGGTAAAAAGGAAAAACTAATTGATTGGCTAGGTGAAAATAATAGGGATAGACATTCTAAAAAGAAACAAAAGATTCTTAAGGATAATAGAGAAGCAATTAGAAGATTACCACAAGATGATGATGACTTATTCTATGTAACATTCAAAAAAGGCACAATGTATGTGACAGAACCTAGCATTGATATGGATGATACAAGACAGGCTTTCTCTGAAATAGAAGGATTAAAGTTTAGAGAAGACATGGAAGATTCAGAAAAGGAAAATGACCCATTCAATCAATTACCAGGAGTAACAATATTTCCACCAGAAAAAATGAGTAAATCTGAATATACTAAATTTGAGAATGCAATAGAGAAACTAAAAGCAGATAATAAATCTGTATACAAACTAAAGGGAAAAAAGATTCCTTCTATTTTATGGAGTGTAACTGGCAATGAATTATCTGCCGATGAGACTAGAGCAAAAGAACAATTTGAAAGAGAAGGCAAAGTAGCATACAAAAGTAATGTAACAACAGCAAAACAGGTTTTAGATTATTTTGAACTTTTAACAAATAAAGGATGGGCAAACAAGACTATATTTATGCCAGATAGTATTCTTAGTCAGAAGAAAGATTCACAGGCAATGAAGGCCATTATAGGAGGAGGCAAATCTGGAGGTTGGGGAGAAAAAGCAACAATTTCAAATGAATTAAAAACAGTATTACAATCTCCTACTTTTGACCCAGCAAAAATGGCGGAAATTTCAGAATCAGAAAAATTAATGATACCGCTACAATTGAGAACTTTAATTGCAGGAGATGAGTCATCTGAAGCAACTAAAGAGTTAATACAAAGAGCAGGTATAACAACAAGCGAACTTAAAGCATTAAGAGATAAGGCTCAAACAACAGGCCCAGACAAATATATAGATTGGCCTAAATTTCAGAAACTAATAAGGTCTCGCAATAATCAAACTCTTAATCAATCATTTAAAAAACTACAGGATGCTATGGGAGGAGTAATGGAAAATCTATTCAATGAAGATGAAGTAAAATTCTTTGAAGGCTTAAAGGGTAAATCTGAAGATGAAGTAGAAGATGGCATTGTTGAATTCTATAATGTAGATGAAGATGTAGTGTTAGACAGTGAAATTACAGTTCCAACTAGGAGAATATTAAGAGCAGATAATATATTTACTCCAACGCCTGCTGGATTTAAATTAGATAATGACCATGCCCATAGAGATAGAGATACATTTACTAGAGTATTCAGAACATTTAGACAAAACAAATATTCAATTGATATTTCAGAAGAATCAGAAATTGGAAATATCAAAGGCATTAAAAATACAGGAATATTAGAAATAATTATGGATATAGATTTTTATTACTATAGAAAATTAATTGAAGATTACAATAATATATTAGATGAAGAAGATGAAGATAGACAAGAAGAAATGTGGGTAGAATTATTGCCTACTCTCCAAAAAGAATATCCTAATATAATACAAGCATTAATTGATGCAACAGATAATAAAATGAAACTTATTATAGATAATAGAGAAGATTACATTAAAGCAATGAAACTCAAAATTAAAAGGAAGAAAAACCAAAGATATGGGATATTAAATAAATTACTAGAAAGGAATA
>Ga0098044_1000940_pt1 | contig 15307 bp, 26 predicted proteins | sample 10_taG_FD_75053 | JGI IMG/M metagenome (GOLD analysis project Ga0098044, IMG submission 75053) | Marine viral communities from the Subarctic Pacific Ocean - 10_ETSP_OMZ_AT15264 metaG | ecosystem: Environmental > Aquatic > Marine > Oceanic | place: Pacific Ocean | collected 2015-01-16 | reverse complement strand
TAAAATCTTCTTCCTCTGAGTTAAACATTTTAGCGTAATGATTGTCATGCCTACTGCGTGGTAATATTGTGAAGAATAAGTGTTCGTTGTTCTTAGCAAACGCAATTAACTTTTTGTGAAATGCTAAACTGTTTATCTCTTTATTCTTTAAGCCAATGTGTAAGTGAAATCCACAAGAGCTATCAATTTCTACATCGTCTTTATAATAACTAATCAAGTTCTTTAAGATATATTCAAACCTGTTGTTCATCAATGGGTCTGATACTATCTCTCGGCCATTGTCGTTTAGTGAGCCGTCAGCTACAATCTTATAACCAGTCCCTCGTTCTATTGTTCGCCCCTCATCGATAACTTCCAATTCAACACCGACATATCTATTATTTGTATTCATCACACCATTGCGTTTTTCAGGTATAAATTCAAACTCCTCCTCATCATCTGCGTCTTCATCTTCTAAATCTTCATAACAATCTTCACAATATTCTTCTCCTGCTGTGTCTGAATATCTAACATGTGAAGTTGTGCCATCACACGCATAACATTGACCACCACCATATTCTTGTAAGCAGGAGTATTGACAGAATACATCTCCTTGTTCTGTTTCTAAGCAGTCTTCTGCTGGGTATGTCGTTTGGGAACAATTCTCACAAGTCGTTGTGTGTTCTGAATAACAATCATTACATAATAAACAATCATTTTTTCGACTAACATACTTAAATTCACCTTCAAGAATTTTACTGTCGCAATGGCTACAATTTTCCATATACCCTCCTTTTGTAATGCCCAATTCTTTTAGCTACTCCGTTTATACCTAATGTGATATACATATATAGCCTCCATCTGTAATGCCTTATTCTGTTGCGTATAACAATTCTTAAGGAAGTTAGCCTCTTTTTCATACAGTATAGACATGTAAGGTCATGCCAAATCGATTCTCGAGCTAACAATTCTTTTCTTGTTTTTTCTATTGCGTCTTTATCTTTTGTTGTCATACCACTTTGGGTTGTTTCAACTTCTTCTTTTGTTTCTGCTTTCATTTTATTTTCTCCAATATTTTCAACACCTTATCTAATTGTGCTGGTGTTAATTTTTCTATTGCGTCTTTATTTATTTCTTTCATCATTAAAAATCTCCTTTGTCGCATTGTAAAGCTGTTAGTCCCAATTCACGCCACATATCAACAACTTGCTGTCTGTCATCGATAACAAATAAGACATTGTATTTGTCTTTTATGTGTTCATGGTATATTTCTGATTTAACTGTGCTGTCTTTTCTATTATCTCCATCTTTACGCATAAACAACTGAACGCCATCGTCTTCAGTTCCGTTTATGGCGTTTTTTATTTGAGACAGAGTTATATCTCTTAATTTTTCTTTACGACCAGATACAAATATTAAGTTTGGGTCTTCATAATCAGCCATATAGCTGTGTATAAATCTTTTCAATATCTCAACGCACCAATTATTAGGTCTATCTCTGGCAATGTGAGAGATATTATTGAAATAGTCCCAATCAAATTTGCCGTCTGGCGTTTCTCTTCTACGATGATTTATATTCATCAATGTTCCGTCTATATCTATAATTATTGCGTCTTTATTTATTTCTTTCATTCTTTTACCACCTCACGAGCCCATTTTGCTAGAGTTTCACGAGCTTCTGTTCCACCATATTCAGATAGAATATCTCTTTCATGCTCTTCACCTGTTTCATTATTTATTGCCATTACCCAAACATCTTTTAGTTTTAGTTCGCAGTTAATAGGCATAAATAAGGTGAATGGTGTGTCTTCTAACCATAAATACACATTACCACTGTTTTCATTCAGTCCCAATTCACCATAGCCTTCTAGGTCGAGGTTTAATCTGTTTTCAGCAATGTCCATTAAGAAAACTGCCTTTTCTCGTTCCCATTGTGTCATTTTCATTATGTCACAAATCATTGTTTTACCTCATTGTTTCTTCTGTGCTGTTCTATTGTAATTTCTCTTACCAAAGGGTCGTTCCAATTTGCTTCTATCCACTCAACAGAACCAAACTTTAATTTTGTTGTCATACCACTTTGGGCTGTTTCAACTTTTTCTTTTATTTCTGCTTTCATTTTATTATCTACAATTTTGTATTGCCCATTTACTCGGTTTCGTTCCGATTATCTCAGACCTTGAACTCTTGCTATATGCTCCTATCCAATTTAAACGACCTGATGGGCTATATCCTTTATGTCTTTTGCCGTTGTTGTGGTCGAAGTGTTCAACACATGTAAGCCTTAAATATCCTGCTCTGTGTAGTCCTTCAAGTCTTTTCCAGCTTATCTTTTTCAGTATCGTGCTTATGTGTAGTCCTTTTTGTCTTGCTCGATGTCGTTTTATTCTGTTATCGAAGAAGTGTAATTCTCTTCGAGTTATGGGTTTTATTCTTTTCTCCATTGTTTAACGCCTATGATATAGTTGCCGTCTTGCGTTTTAATGTATGGGTGTATGTAGGTGTTTCCTGCTACTGTTGTATATTCTTTTAAACCGTAATCGGTTATCTTATTGTTGTGTTTTCTTAATACGCCTTTAAAGTGTGCGTAGTTGTTTCTATATGCCTTTAGTTTGGCTATTTTTTGTAAAACAAACGCTTTGCGTTCTGTTTTACTCATTACTTTCTTTGTTGTTTCCATTGTTTAAGTTGCTATTATTCATATCTATATCTAATTTAATATCCATATTAATATCTATATTAATATCTCTTATCAAAAAAGAAAAATTCATATCTAATTTAGTATCTAATTTAGTATCTTTTTTATTACGCTTTCGTATAGTGGTTTTGAAGTTAGGTTTTAGGTCTTATAAGGTTATAACCTTAGACCAATTAAAAACGCTATACCCAAGCTTAATAGATATTAAATTGGATATGAATAGCTTTTGTTCTCTGGTTATATAAGTTTGTTAGTGTGAATAAGTTTAACACAAAACTAAACGCCTCACTTATATCCAGACGGGATTGAACCCAATTTTAAATAATCATCACTACTATGTCGTGCCTCGTAGCTCATCTGATTGTCTGTTCTCATATTCTCAGTTCTATGGCCGTGCATGTCTCACTATTCACATATAGCTAATGCAATAGCCTGAGAGTTGCGTTGTATATTGCTATGACTAATCTCTATAAGATTTGAGAAAGCGTTATACTTCTTCGCAAGTATGGTTAAAAGAATTACATCTTTTAACTATGGCTTAACTGATATCCTAACGAAAGCGAGATTTATTCCAAGTCCCTAGAATTCCTCATGGCTTAATATATAAATATCATTTCAATATAGTAAAGTTTTACCAAGATAGACTTCGTTTATTGCTCAACAACATAAACTTAGCAAGCAACAAACAGAGCTTATCCCTATATGAAATATGCCTTAGTGATTAACCTTTGTTATCTATTTGCTATTAACCACCCCCTCAAATTTCAGTCGTTGAAATGTTGAGCATAAAAAAGATTGAGCAGGTTTGACACCTGCCCCTTTAATTGATGCGTTGAGATACTTAAAGTAATCTCTGCGAGCTTTAAGAGTTTCAACACTTAAAGCCGTGCAACTTTTCAAAACAGTATTATCCTTTGGTAAATCAAAAGGTTTAGCTGTTTCAAATTTCTTAAAAGACTTATTTCTTTTAGCCTCATCTTTTCTTAGAAGTTTTTGATAATATGTATATTTATCTCTAAGATGAAAGCATATTGAAATGTCTGTCTTTCTTTTCTTTATATCCATGGATATATAAAGGGATAATAGTATATAATACTTGCTACCGTTTTTTTATGTTCATTGGAATATATTTCCAAATAAATTCAAAAGAGAGAATTTCCTTCCACAATAACCCATAAAATATAAAGGTCGTTCTAAAAACCGACAGAAAAAATCTCACAATTTTTTCTTCTAAAAACAATAACTATTTAATAAACGAAGGATAGCTATACTATGAAGTGTCAAGGAGCATGTACCTCCAGAGCCAGACGAGAATGTATCTGCTTCGGACGTTGTGGGTGTCATGGTTGCGGTTGTAACTGTTGTCATGCCTGGCGCAAAGGAGAGTTTATTACACCATGAAAAAAATTGAATTAGTGAAAGAAAAAATTATATTAGCGAAGGAAGAATCGGAAGAGCGTATGCTTAAAGCTTCAGTACCTTACCAATACGGTGTAATGATAGGTGGGTTAGTTTTCGACCTTACAGTTGTTGTTGTAGTTTTATTTATTTTATCCAAGATTTTAGATTTTATTTTTTAAAAAGAAAAGGTTTAATAATAACTTCTGCGTTATTAATACAAGAGGGGGCAATCTATTTATTAGTTGTTTCTCGTAACTGTTCATATTACCAGCCCCCTTTATTTTAAAATTAATTCTTATCTTCAACGACTACAATTTCAAGTAACTTCATTATCATTAGTTCTTTAGTCCAATCATCTATAGTGTAAGTTGTAGGGCATGTCTTGTTTAACAAGTCCATTATCCCTTCGTCAATTTCTAACATCATTACTTTCATAACTCTTAGTAGAGATACATCTATAAATGCTTTATCATCTACCGCTTTAATAGTCTCAATAATTCCTCAAGCTCAATCACCGCGTAAGTCTTTCCTCGGTCTTCCTTGACGACTTGCCAGTCTACATTCTCATTAGGTTTTAAATACCCTGCTATAGACTTACGACACTTGGCTTGTATCTTCCACGGCCCACTGCGTTCGCCGTTCGGATAGATTATAACATCAACTTCAGAATGCTCTCCCAATGAGCGACCGTCTGAACCCCAAGCTCTCTTAGCCTTGAAGCCACACTTATTAGCTATCGAAACGATTAGGTTTTCAAATCTATTCCCCTTTCTTTTTTGCCAACTCATTATCTAACCTCCGTAGGTGCCTTACTGAATTCATAAAATTTTTGAAGCGCTCACTTCGTTTCGCAGGTGTTTGTTTATAATTACCAGACCCAGTCTTAGAACATTTGATACAGTAGTTGGTTGCCTTTGAAGGTGCTCTAAAATTTCTCTCGCAACGAGGACACTTCTTAAACTTATACCCTTTTGTTCTTACCATCTCGCAATAGTAGGGACGAGGTGTACAAAACGACGTCTCTATGATTGGTCCCCACAAGATACAAATGGTAACTCTTTTATATAAGGTTTACCTTTCCCAAATATGGAAACGAATACTGAAACAAAAGCAGTAGTGGAAAATGGAAAGCTATTATTCACAACGCATAAAGTAGATGAAATGACTGTGGAAGAAGCACAGACACAAATGAAAAATATTGATGTTGGAATTGAAAATCTCAACAATCAAATGAGTGGAGCGGAAACCAACATAGAGAATATTAAGAAAGAGATTACTCGACTTGAATCGCTAAAGCAAAAGATACTTGATGCTGGTATTGAAGAAGCATTGGACGAAGATGGAACTAACGAAGAAGGAACTACAGACTCTGAAGCAGAGCATTCGAGCCAAGAGTGAACTTAAAGGTTTAGAACTTGAATGGTCTACAGCTTGGCAAACATTACAAGCATGTGATGATGATTCTGAATCGAAGGCTTTACAGAAACATTGTAATCAAGTGATGTGTAAAATCATATTACTGAAGCAGGAAATATATGGACTATGAAGAAGTAGCTAAGCAGTTGTCAGAACTACCTGATACTGAAGAAACTCGAAGGCGCGCATTGCTACTTAAAGAATTTTTAGTAGCAGAAGAAAATGCTAAGACTCGTATTGCGGATATAGATAATGGAATATTCAGAGACACCCTGTCAAATGATGAGGCTGCAATGGCAGAGTTATTGTTCACAAATATCAAGAGAGAGTTTGAGATTACGTCTCAGAAAGACTTGATGGACTTGTGGTTAATGGTGGCTGTGTTTATTAAGAGCCGAAGGTTTATGAGAATTAATGTTGCTGACGTAGACGCAGCAAATAAATTATCCTCAGTTACTAAGAAGTTTATGGACGCGTATGCGGCGTTAGGTAGAGAGTTAGGTTTGTCAAGACAACAACGACTTGTAAGAAGAACTGTTAGTGTTGATGATACTGGAAGTATAACTGAATTGTTCGCAGGAATCGAGCAAGTAGAATTAGATACTCCTGCTAAACGTAGCAAGAAAAAGAAAAAGAAATATGGCATTTCAAGTAGCGACGAAGAAGAAGTTGAATCAACTTCCAACTGAATTAAAGAATAATTTACAGCAGACAAAGGAAGACCCAAGTTTGTTCTGTAATGTATTCCTAAAGAATCCACTCAAACCTTCAGAACCTTTTGAACCAACATGGTATCAGAAAGAATTCTTTGATTGTCAGAAACGATTCGTTCTTATTAACGCAGGTCGTCAAGTAGGTAAGTCTGAAATGGTTGTCAAGTATTCAATCTGGTTGGCTTATACTAAACCTCGTTCAAAGATTTTATTCATCTCTGCTTCGCAGAGACAGGCAAGTCACTTACTTCACAAAGTAAGACAAGACATTGAGAGCAGTGAAATTCTAACTAAATCTGTAAAGCGAGCCAGCAGGACTGAAGTTCATCTCGATAATGGTAGTATGATTATATCGCTCCCACCAAGTGAAGCAACCATTAGAGGTTACACTGCCGATGTTGTATTCATAGATGAAGCAACTCACATTCATTCAGACGATTTGTATTACGAAGTTATTATGCCAATGGTTATCAGAACGGGAGGAAGAATTATATTAACCTCAACACCATACGGTAAGGCAGGATTCTTTTATGAGATGTATCTACAATGGAATCAAGATTATGAGCGAGCAAAAGTATTTCACTTCCCAGCCATGATTGATGGGAAACCAATTGCTCCAGGCGTTGATATAAAAGACTTGGAGAATCAAAAGAAGGCAATGGGACCAATACGTTTCTCAGTTGAATATCTTGCTGAGTTTGTTGATGACGGAGTATTATTTTTCCCAACGGATTTAGTAAGGACGAGCATGAAGAATTACGACTTAGCAGAGTACGGACTACCTGAGCACGAATACTACATGGGTATAGATTGGGGTAAGCAGAACTCATCTACTGTAGTAACTATCATTAAACATAATAAACTAAGCGCACATCGAGTTGTTCTAATAAAAGAATACAAGCAAATGTCTTATGACCAAATCATTGGACACATAGTAACTTACGCAGAGAGGTTCAATATCCGCAAGTGTCTTGCCGACACAGGAGCAGGTCTTGCTCAGATAGACCAACTGAAGGCTATGGGTTTGAGGATTAAAGGATTCAACTTTACAGTTAATAGTAAGGTGGATTTATTTTCCAACTTAAGATTAATGATGGAAACTAATTCAATAGAGCTACCTGCAAACGATAAATTAAAGTCTCAGTTGATTTCTTTCAGCCAGAAGATTTCACCAACAGGAAAGATGTTATTACACGCACCGTCAGGATTACATGATGACTATGTAGATAGTTTAGCTTTAGCAGCTTACAATCTTAAAAAGAAAAGAGCATCTTTCTTTGTTAGGAAAGTATTAAAACCAAAGCAAAGGTTTAAGAGAAACCTTTAATAACATCAACGGAATTAAAGTATCATCACGCTCAATGGCTTCATTAGGTAACCGTTTCAGAAATAGTTTCAGAACTTTATTTCTGACTGAGTCAGGTAAAGGAAAGGTAAGTACAGTAAGAGGATTTTTCAGTTCATATAATTCAGATTATAATCTTAAAAAAAATTATGATACTTACGAAAGAATATATAAGGAAGTTCCATTGGTACAGGCAGCAATCAATTACACAGCAGACCTTGCTGTTGGAGTCGGTTATGAATTGCTCGGTGAAGATGAGAAAAAAATCCAGAAGGTACAAGAATTTTTAGAAGCCCAAGATTTTCATATGATTGCTTTACGGTTAGCAAGGAATATGTTAATCTATGGTAATGGTTACATTGAATCAGTTAGAGCTGGTTCAAGATTAGTTGAGTTAAAGATATTACATCCGAAGACCATGAGTGTGACTTTATCTCCTGATGGCACAGGAGAAGTTGTAGGATACCGTCAGACTGTATCAGCAAACAAAGCTATTGATTTCACTTCAGATGAGATGGCACATTTCAAGATGAATGTAGTCGGTGATGCTTCAGAAGGAACGTCCGCTATTGAATGTGTAAGGACGGCATTAGCAACTAAGCTTCAGATGGAAGCAGATTTAAGATTAATCTCTCACAGATACGCAGCACCTCAAGTACATTACAAGTTAGGTAATTCAGAGGAACCAGCTACTGAAGCACAGATTGATTCTTTTGAATCTCAACTAAGTGAACAGAATCCTGAGATGGATTTAATTACAGCTCACAATATTGATGCTGGTGTTCTGAGACCTCTAGGTTCTAAGATTGGTGTAGAAGAATTTTTATCTCACATGGAGAATCAAGTTATAGCAGGACTACAAGTTCCAGAAGTAGCATTAGGCAGAGGAAGAAATATTACTGAAGCTACTGCTAAAGTACAGATTGGTATCTTTGATAGACGAGTCAAATCAATTCAAGAAGTCCTTACTCAACAAATTAATATGTTGATTATAGATAAGATAGTAACACCAGGTTCAGTTAAGTTAGTGTTCGGAGAGTTCAGCAAGGAAGATGAAGATGTAAAGGTAAATCGATTACTTAGATTAAAAGCCGCAGGTGTTGTGGACGCAACATATGTTTCTTGGAAATTAGGAATCCCTGTCAAGTTCATTCCTAAGGAAGACCCTTCTCGTGGAGGTGTTCAAGCATTGAAAGGATTAGATGACAGAAAGAAAGACAAGTCTCCTAAGAAAGCACCACTCAAAGAAGGATTTTATTATGTAGACCAAGTAGGAAGTCCTGAAAGAATTAGTAGTAAAGATGAACAATGGTTCAGAGATTACTACAGAAAAGGAGTAAGCCCTTGGTAGTTCCTTTTAAGATTGTTAGGAATCCGTATGATTCAAATAAGTGGCAACCAGTTTACGCAGGAGATGATGCCGATGTACAATTCAAAACAACTCACACTCTTTCAAACCAACCAGTAGGTCTTGGAGAACCTGGTAAGACTGATGGAGAACAATGGCCAGAGAATAAATGGAGCACTAAACAAGACCTAACAAATGTTACAGTTACAATGACAAATGCTTTGGACAGAGGTAAACACCCTGAAGATTCACCTCTTAATACAAAACGTAGTTCTTACAATTATTAATTATCTTTAAAAACGTCAAACGATTTAAATTGTTTATGCCAGCAGATTTTAAACGGTGCGTATTAGATGTTACTAATCAACAAGTCGTTTTAAGAAAGCAGGCAAAAGGTATAAAGAGATGAAAAATACAAAAATAAATTTTGTTGTACCTATCGTTGAAAGCTATTCGGAAGAAGCAGTTGAAGACAAAGTTTTTAGAATTGAGGGAGTTGCTATTGAGGAGACAACATCACGTAACAATGTTACGTATGAAGTTGATGAACTTAGTAAAGCAGCAGATTCGCTTATCGGCGTTCCTCTTTTGAAAGACCATGATAATACTATCGACAGTATTGTAGGTAGAGTTACTGAAGCTTATATGGACGGAAAGCAATTGAAGTTCAGAGCAGAAGTTATCGATGAGTCAGTTCAAAAGAAAATTCAAAAAGGATTAGTCACTAATGTTTCTGTTGGTTCCCTAATAGAGGAACTAAAGAAAGTAGTTGAAAACGGTGTGACGAATTTTGTAGCAAAGAGAATGAAGTTTGTGGAATTATCTTTGGTAGCAATACCAGGTATTCCTGGAGCAACATTTTCTACAAGTGTTACAGAAGCGTACAATTCTTTCGAAAGTAAAGAACAAAAAAAGATGGAAAGCAAATTAAAAGCAATCGAAGAAAAACTTGCTCTTCTATTAAAGGAAGACGCAGAAGAATCTGAAGCAGAACCAGAAGAAGCACCAGCAGAAGAAGCTGAAGCAGAACCTGAAGCAGCAGAAGAAAACGACGACGCAGCAGAAGAGAAATTAGTTAATATGAAATCAGAAATTTCAGAATTAAAATCTCACATGTTGGATTTAACAAAGGAAGTAATTAAGTCAAGAGCTATTACTTCTGAAAATGTAAACGCATTACCAGAATGGGTTTCAGGCGAATTGAAAAATGAGCGAGGAAATTACTGGCAAGAGTGGGATATGTCCTATTGGAAAGAAAGACACCCATTAGCAAGACTATAGGAAATAAAATAAAATGGCAAGTACACAATTAATTAATATGCCTGGAGTAACATTCCATGCAGTAGCTAGTGGCGCTGTCACAGCAGGAGATTTAGTAGCCTCCGCATCATCAGACGATGTAATGACTGCAATCAGTCAATCAGGTTACGTAGCATCTGCTGTAGAAGTATCCACAGCAACAAATAGTGACGATTTACTAATCGTGGGAGTAGCCCTTACAGACGCAGCAACAGGAGAGACCCTTTCTGTAGCAACATCAGGACTGTTTATTATGGAAGCAGGAGCAGCAGTCACATCTGGAGCATTAGTAGCACAAGAAACTACAGCTCAACAGATTGAAGACGCAACAGCTTTTGAAAAAGTAATTGGAACAGCACTGACAGGAGCAAGTACATCAGGAGTTTATGTCTTGTTCAAATTAAATATATAGGAGGAGTGAAGTAAAATGAAAACATACAAGACGGAAAGTGGAATATTATCCACAGGAGCAACATCAACAGGAAGCAACGTACTAGCCCCTACTATGGTTTATCGAACCTTGCAAGAAGCAGTACGAAAGAATTTGGTATTCCGACCAATGGCAGCATTGTTAATCGGACCAAATGAAGTTCCAGGACCAGCAGTTAAAGTATCATTACAAGACCCAGACACACTGATTGTACATGAAGTAGCTGAAGGAGCAGAGTTACCATTCGCACAAGAGACATACAGTCAAGTAACATTGACTCCAGTCAAGTACGGAGTAACTATTGGAATTACAAGAGAAATGATTGAAGACAGTCAATTCTCAGTCGTAGAGAAGAACGCAGCAACAGCTGGGTATGCTCTAGCAGACAAAGAAGATAGCTTGGTGGCAGACGCACTAAGTTCAGGAGCAGGAGCAACCGTAACTGGAGGAGGAACTATTTCATTGGCAAACATTACAGAAGCAATGGAAGATTTGGAATCCAACGGATACATGGGAACTGACATGGTAGTAGGTACAGAGGTAGCATCAGATATTAGAAACCTAGCAGGACTAACATCAGCTAACTTGAGTATTGCACCAACTGACTTAGGTATAAGGTTACTTGGAAATATTTTCGGTATGAACGTAGTAGTTTCAAGAAACGTCACAGCTAAACATGCTTTAGTTATTGACAGAGACCACGCATACGCAATTGCGGAAAAGAGACCAGTGACTCTTGAGAGATTTGACGATTTCCTAAGAGATACACACCACATTGTAGCAACAGTAAGAATTGCAACAAGCGTACTACAAAGTAACGCTATTGCTAAGATTACAACGACCTAAAACTAAATGAGTAATAGGAGGACTTTTATAGTTCTCCTGTTATTTATTTATCATAATCAAGAATGGCATTAGATAATCAAATAACCGATAGAGAGTATGGGAAGTTCAAAGAGAGTACATCAACCCCAACACAGACAGGAGTCGCAGTTGTTAACCCAGATGGCTCAGATATTTTTAATCCAGCAGCAGGAATAGATGTTAATGTTCGAGATGGTGCGGGAAGTTCCATTACTTCAACAGCTTCAGCTTTAGATGTCAATGTAGCAAGTGGTACTATAATCGCAAACATTGAAGGTGATTATGTAGATGATTCTGCTTTTACTGTAGCTTCAGATAAAGGACTAATAGTTGGTGGAGTATTTACTACTGACCAAATTGATTCAGGTGACTTTGGAGCATTTAAAATAAATGCGGATAGAGAGTTAGGAGTGTTTGTAGGAGAAGCTTTACCTACAGGTACTAATTCAATTGGAGATATTGCCAACATTACTAATGTAGTAAGTGTAGATGATAATGGTGGAAGTCTAACAGTAGATGGTACAGTTACAGCAACCGTAACAAGAGCAGCACAGCTTGCTTTGAATACAGATACAGGTGTAGGAAATATTAGTGTTCAAATTAATTTAGGTGTGAGTTTCAAAATCTTAGGAGTTAAAATTCATTTCGCAGGAATACCAACAGCAAATGATTTTGTAGTAACTTCAAATAATTTAGCAGGAGGTCCAGCATACGATACAGTTCTTTACAAGGCAGACCCAGGAACTCTTGGAGTAACTGATTTAAATTTTGTTCCAGCAGGAGAATTAGTAATTGAAGCAGGAGAATCTTTAACAATTACATTTACAAACGCAGGAGGAACTACTTACGGCCTAACAACCACTTATGAATTGCTAATGTAATGGTAATCGATACAATAAGATATGACGGATTAAAATACATAGATGCGTATAACGCTGATATAGTAAATAATACTACAATCGGCGGTAATATTACAGTCGGAGGAACTTCAATTTTAACTGGAACTTTGACTGCTAATGGAGCATCAACAATTAATAATACCTTAGATGTAGACCCAAACTCTGGAAGTAATGAAGGAATTGCGTTAGTAAATTCTGGAGGAGGTTTAGCAACTCTAAGTATTGATTCTGGATATATTAAAGGAAATACAACGGAAACTTTATTTGAACCACAAGGTGGATTACTTACAGTTTCAACAGCATCTTCTGGATATACTGAATTAAAGATTCAAAATACGACTTCAAATAAAGCAAAATTATTACTTGATGGTTCATCATTATATGATAATACTTCAGTATTAAATATTGAAGGAGATGGTGGTGTAGCCCTAAGTGGAAAAGGAACTTTATCTTTTATTAATTTTTACACAGGAGATACTAATACTGGTTTTACTGGTAATGTTTTATCACTTGTTTCATTAAGTGAATCTGGTGGAAATTTTGCTACAGGTGAAGTAGTTGTAAATGAACCAGGAGATGATATTGATTTTAGAGTAGAAACAGATACAATAACTAACGCATTTAAAGTAGACGCTGGTTCGGATACAGTTGAAACTAATGCTCCCTTTACAACTAACTCATCATTTACTACAGCAAGTACAGCAACATTTAATAATGGATTCACAGCTTCAGATGATTCAGATGTAACTAAGTCTGGAGTAGGTAATCATGGATTTAGAGTTTCTAATGGTCATGCTTCAGGAAATTCAATAATTAAAATCGGTGGTTCAACACTTTCAGATGATGGAACATATTTAAGATTAAATGCTTCAGACCGTTCAGATATAGGTGTAAAAGGAAGTTTACCATTTTTAGTATTGAATGCTGGTAGTACAAATTCAATGAATGATAAAGAAGCAATAAGAATCAATACAATTACAGAAAGTACAGGTGATTATGCGACTGGAGAAATAGTAGTAAACGCAGACCAAGCTGATATGGATTTCAAAATTTATACTGGTTCAACAACTGATGCGTTTATAATAGATTCAGGAGCAGATACAGTTAAAACTAATGTTCCATTTACAGCAGTAGATACTTTTACAGCAGAAGCTAGTTCTGAATTTTCAACTGGACCTGTAACTTTCAAAGGTACAACAGTTACAGACTTAGCAGAGCTTGATTTAAGTGCTGATACTGTAAAAGTTAATTCAGTAGGTGTAAGTCCAATATTTAATATTGATGGCTCATCATCAGAAATTACAGTTAGTAGACCTATCAAATTAGAATTAGCTACAAGTAATATGGCAAGACAGGGAGAAATAGCATATAATACTACTGCCGAGTGTCCAGGAACTTATACTGGTGCTGGAACAACTAAATTAGTAACTGGAGTAACAGCCTTAGGATATTCCGCAACAGATAATTCAAATTTTCTTGCTCAGACAAACGGTTGGAGAGCACCATACGGACTTCCAGATGTTAATTTTGATGTGATAGCTTTAGCTCGAAATCCACCTCTGCCTTTCGGAGGTAGAATTGTAGGGATAGATTCCGCAGTATATACAACTCCAGATGTTGGATTTCCGTTCTTCTTTGCTGTTGAAAAGGATACAGGTAGTGGTTATCTACCATTATGGCCATCTGCTACATTTATAACAAATGGAGATACTGAATCAGCAGCTAATGTTACAGCAGGTAGTCTTGGAACTTATACTTTCGCAGCAGGAGATAAGATTCGTGTAGTTAGAGAGATGGGGTTAGGTCCAGCAGCAACGCCAGATTATTGGCAGTCAAATATTTTTGTTGTATTTGATGTTGAATGTTAATTCAAAACGTTTAAATAATACTTCCGTTTTTAAGTGTTATGGAATTGTCAGATTTGTTTAAGAAACTTGAGAAGAAATTTGTTCAACTTAATATGACTAGCGACCAACATCGTCGAAAGATTGTAGAGTTGAAAGCAGAAACTTCAGCAGCAAAGGCAAGCAACAAAGCTTTGAAAGCTGAACTAGCAGGTATCAAGAGATACCACCAACAATTTTTGATTCGCTCTAAAGAAGCTGTTCAGAATATGGAAGAGATAGATAGAAAGATTGAGAAGATGGAGGAACAAGATGCCAAGAATAAAAGTAAAAAAGAATAAGAAGAGTTCCAAACCTAAGATTTCCAAACCTAAGGAAAAAACAATAGTAGATAAAAAGGTTGAGCGCTACCTTAAGTTACAAGACAGGAACTTCATAGTGTATTTAGGATACGGTACTTATGACCGTTCAGGAGTTATACTTGAACACAGTGTCGTGACTGAAGTTAGTGATGAAGAATTTGCGTGGTTGAAAGACCAATGGCAATGTCATCCTGTTGACGTAACACAGTTAAAGATATAGAATGGCAGCGAGCAGTACAAACGTAGAGTATTTGATAGGCGAGCTATATGATGCTATGGGAGCAGATAAGGCTACAATAGTTACGGCTATGATAAGTCGCGGTGCAAAGTATGTTGAAGGATTCACTGGCGAATCTTCAGGAGATATGTATGATACGGCTGTGGAGACGTGGGCAGCAGTATTCATTCTTCAGAGAATGGTTTCAGGTTCTAACAGTACAAACGCTATCAGTTTGGGAGCAATTAGTATTGGAAAGAAAGATGTAGGAATACATCTTAAGTCTCTTAAGGCTGATGCTAACGCACAACTAAAGGCAATCAATAGGAGTAAAAACCTATTCAAACTGACTCAGCAAATTAACTACTATTAAAAATGGGAGCACTCGGAGATAGCATAAAGACAACTGTCGACAGTATAGTTGATAATGTCAATTTCAGAACAAGCATTACTGTTACACCTAGAACTCCAGCATTAGATTCTTATGGAGGG
>Ga0098044_1000939_pt1 | contig 15317 bp, 17 predicted proteins | sample 10_taG_FD_75053 | JGI IMG/M metagenome (GOLD analysis project Ga0098044, IMG submission 75053) | Marine viral communities from the Subarctic Pacific Ocean - 10_ETSP_OMZ_AT15264 metaG | ecosystem: Environmental > Aquatic > Marine > Oceanic | place: Pacific Ocean | collected 2015-01-16 | reverse complement strand
GAAACAGAGAAATGGAATTCGAACGCGCCAAACTCGATATCGACGGTCAGGTCGCCACGCTGACGCTCAACCACCCCGAAGTCATGAACGCCGTCTCCATGGAGATGCTGGGCGGACTGATGAAGGCGATGGACGAAGTTGAAAATCCGTCGAATGGCGTTCGCTGCCTCGTCATGACGGGCGAAGGTCGCGGCTTCTGCACCGGCGCCAACCTGCAAGGCCGTGGCGACAACAACGGCGGACGCGCGGATGCAGGTTCTGCGCTGGAGACCGCCTACCACCCATTTCTGCGCCGTCTGCGCAATCTGAAGATGCCCTTCATCACGGCGGTCAATGGTCCGGCGGCCGGTGTCGGCATGAGCTTTGCTCTGATGGGCGATCTCGTGATCTGCGCGCGCTCGTCCTATTTCCTTCAGGCCTTCCGTCGCATCGGTCTCGTGCCGGATGGCGGCTCGACATGGATCCTGCCGCGCCTTGTGGGCAAGGCCCGCGCGATGGAACTTTCGCTGCTCGGTGAAAAGCTTCCTGCCGAAACGGCCCTGCAATGGGGTCTCGTCAATCGCGTCTATGACGACGAGAAGCTCATGGGCGAAGTGAAGACACTCGCCAAGGACCTCGCCGCCGGTCCGACGGTCTCACTCAGTCTGATCCGCCAGCTCTATTGGGAAAGCACCGACAACTCCTACGAAGAGCAGCTGAACCTCGAACGTCAGTTCCAGCGCACGGCTGGCGCCAGCAGCGACTTCAAGGAAGGCGTACGCGCGTTCCTCGAAAAGCGCCCTGCCCAGTTCAAGGGAGAATGATCATGACGCCACTGGCGATTGAAAACTGGCACAAGGCCATGAAGGCGCGCGACGCCTCGAAACTCGACGCGTTGCTGGCCGATGAAGTCATTTTCCAGTCGCCGGTGGTGCATAGCCCTCAAGTGGGCAAGCCGATCACCAAGGTCTATCTGACGGCTGCCATGGAAGTGCTCGGCAACGACAGTTTCCACTATGTCGGCGAATGGTATGGCGACACGTCCGCCGTGCTGGAATTCGAGACGGAGATCGACGGCATCAAGATCAATGGCATCGATATGATTGCCTGGAACGCGGACGGACAGATCACAAACTTCAAGGTGATGGTGCGACCGCTCAAGGCAATCAATAAGCTGCACGAAATGATGGGTGCGTTGCTGATGAAAATGGCGCCGAAGGGCTGACGCTATTTCTTCGTCTTTTTTGCGACGGGTTTCTTCGAGGCGGGCTTCTTTTTGGGGCTCGCCTTTTTCCGTTCGGCGGCGCGCGCTGCCTTTGCCAGTTTTTCGGCACGGACAACCATCATCGCATCGACGGATTTGCGGGCCCATTCGACGAGTTCATCGCCGTCGTCGTAGAGACGCTCTGGCACTTCGTAGTAATTGAGTGAGCCTGTCTTGCCGTTGCTCATCTCATAGGTGAAGGGGCCCATGCCCTCGTCTTCGTAGTCGCCACGGTTGCGATCATCGACCTTGAAATAGAGTTCTTCGCCGAAGATGACGCCGAACATCATGTCATCGAGATAGAGGCCCATGCCGCCGAACATGCGCCGCGTTCTGACAGGCCCGAGGCGTTCGAGCTGCTCGGTGATGAATTCGATGAATTCCGCGCTTACCGCCATTGCTCATGCCAACCAGTTCTTCAGGCGCTCTGCCGCCTCGGCCATTTCCGCCGTTGAGCCTGCGAAAGAAAAGCGGACGGTCTGGTGCCCTCGATGCGGGTCGAAGTCCAGGCCCGGCGTGGCCGCGACGCCCGCCTCATGGAGCATACGGCGACAGAACTGCACGCTGTCCATGTTAGCGCCCTGACCGACGAGACTGCTGACATCAGCATAAAGATAGAATGCGCCATCGGCGGGTGCAAAATTGCTAATCCCGGCAGCGGGCAAGGCCTGTAACAACAGATCGCGATTGGCGACGTAGACGGCGACATTGGCGTCAAGCTCTTCGCGCGCATCGAAGGCGGCGATGGAGGCTTCCTGCGCCAGCGTCGAGGGCGAGATGAAGAGGTTCTGCGCCAGTCTTTCAAGCGGACGCACAAGACGTTCAGGTACGACCAACCAGCCCAGACGCCAGCCTGTCATGCTGTAATATTTCGAAAAGCTGTTGGCGACGATGGCGTCCGGCGAATAGGCAAGTGCCGTCGCCTCGGGCGCGCCGAAGGTTATGCCGTGGTAGATTTCATCGGAGATGAACCAGCGGCCATTGGCCTGACATGATTTTGCGAGCGCTTCCAGAGCCTCGGGCGTCATCATGGTTCCGGTGGGATTTGCCGGGCTTGCGACCAGCACGCCTGCCAAAGGCCCATGCTTGCGTTCAGCCGCGTCAATGAGGTCGGGCGTCATCGACCAGCGGGTTTCGGGCCCGACGGGAATGCCGACGGGTTCGAGCCCGAGGGCCTTCAGAATGTTCCGATAGGCCGGATAGCCGGGCTCAGAAATGGCGACGCGCGCGCCAGCATCGAAACAGGCGAGGAACGACAGCATGAAGCCACCCGACGAGCCTGCCGTGACGGCGACGCGCGCGGGATCGATGGCGACGCCATAATGCTCGCCATAGTGCCGGGCGATACGCTCGCGCAGCTTCGGCAGACCGAGTGCGTCGGTGTAGCCAAGGCGCTCATGCGTCAAGGCATGGGCGGCAGCATCGCGGACCAGACGCGGCGCGGCGGTCGAGGGCTGCCCGACTTCCAGATGGATGATCTTCGACTTCAGTCCGCCTTGCCGCTCCAGCGCATTGGCGTCACGCATGACATCCATAGCGATGAAAGGCTCGACATCGCTGCGGGCCGATATTTTCAGTTTGTTCATGCCCGCTAGCTGCCCGCACCCAAGGCGCTCAATCCAACACCCGATCCCTTCGGATTTGCGTGGAGCGAGCAAGTGCCGCGCGGCAGGCCTTTCTGGCAGAAAATGATATTGACCGGAGAGGCCTCATCCGCGGGACTTCCATCCAGCGCATTTTCCAAAGCCCCATCGACGCCCGTGAGGGCAGCGGCCACGGAGCTTTCGAGCGCGGCAGCGCCCTTTGGCGCCCCGGCGCCTGCACCGGCGCCGTAGAGGCCGTCGCTTGCTTTCGCGCGGACGACCATGAGCGGCACGAGGTATTGCGATCCACGTCCCTTGATCACCGTATCGGGCGCAGAGGCCAGAACAACACCGCTTCCATCGGTCGCGTGACCAATGCCGAAGGCACCGTTCATCGAGAGGGCGCAGGCAACCGCACCGCCCTGCCCATCCACGACGACGAAGGAGGTCGATCCATAATTACCTTCGAGAGAGGCTCCCTGGGGTGCACCCGATGCAACGGCAGCCTGATCGGCCTTGCTCACAAGCGATGCTCCGCTTGCGCCCTGAATGTCCTTCCAGAGGGTTGCGGCGAATCTGCCTGCCGCCACATTCGTTGCGGGCAATTTCACTTCCAGCTCATCCGCCGGAATCGACTGGGCCGGTTCCACAACCGGACGGTAGCTGCGCAGGTCGGCAAGCGTGATGGCGCCGCCGAAAGCAGCCGTCTGTTGCACGAATTGATTGGCGAAGCTGCCGTCATAGAAGGCGTTGACGCCGGAAGCGCGGATGCGCCCCAGAATGCTTGCCAGCTTGACCTGCCTTAACATGTCCGCTTCGTGATAGGTCGCCCCGTCACCGCGAACGAAGAGCTGGTTCAAATCGGGGGAGCTTCCAATGACGAGCGCATTGTCGGCCAATTGCTGCGCCGTTGCGCGCGATACCTGCGTACCGATCACGGCCATTCGCTCAGCCGGAGAGACGAGCGTCGCCCAGCGCTTGCTGCCGTAGCGCGCCTGTATCAGCGCAAACCCGCGCACGTTGCCCGGCACGCCGACAGCGCCGCCCGCCTTCGGCTCGGTCACCGGAAATGCAACCGTGCTGACCTCGCCCTTGTTCTTGACGTCGCGCACAAGACAGACGCCGCCGCCGCCAAGGCTGGCCGCCGCGGGATAAGTGACCGACAAGCCGAAATAGAGCGCGGTCGCGGCATCGGCGGCATTGCCCCCCTTTGCCAGCACATCACGCGCGATCAGCGCGGCGGTCGGCTCATCAGCGACGATGGCGCCCGCGAAGGACGAGCCGCCGGGGGTCATGGCCAGCTTCTTTGCGCCGTAGTTATCCCGATGCTCTTTCGTCTCCAGACTGCTGGTCGCCGTGGTTCCCAGGGGGACCTTTGCCGAACTGTCGGCGCAACCCGCCAGATTGCCTGCCAGTACGAGACCTATTACAGACCCAATCACCTTCAATCCGGGATGACGCACTCTCAAATCTCCTGTTTCCTGCCCCCGATATTTCGGGCCTGACCGAACCGGGCCTTTCATCGGCGTTTGTCTTCACAATTTGGCCGCGATTCCGGGGTTTTCTTGTAGCTACCTTACACCATGAACGGAATTGGAAAGCTCCGGCGTTAAATATAGGGGTTATATTAATGAGGATTAATTGACCCGCGCGCTGCCCCCCCCTACCGTCTAGACAAAATTTCGCTCTGCGACCGGTATCGCGATGAGCGCTAGAGAACAAAAGTGGGAGATTTGATGCCAGTGTTTTTCAGGCAAGCACACAAAGCAACCCTTCTATTCCTGAGCATCGTTCTTGCCTTTGTTCCGTTCGGCGCCGCCGAAGCTGCGGGTATCTCAATCGTTCGCGATGCCGAAACGGAGAAGATGATCCGCGACTATGCCACGCCGATCTGGCGCGCTGCGGGTCTCGTGCCATCGGCGGTTCAAGTTCACCTGGTCCTCGATCCCTCCATCAATGCCTTCGTGGCGGGCGGTCAGCACCTGTTCATCAACACGGGCCTCATCACGCAGGTCGACTCGCCGATGGAACTCTACGGCGTCATCGCGCATGAAACCGGCCATATGGCCGGTGGCCATCTGGCGCGCGGCGGCGAAGCCATGGGCAAACTCGCCCTGCCTTATTACGCCTCGATGATCGCAGGACTTGGCGCCATGATCGCGGGCGCCGGGGATGCGGGCATGGCTATTCTGGCGGGTGGCGCACAGGTCGCCCAACGCTCGGTTCTCGCCTATTCACGCCAACAGGAAGGCAGCGCCGACCAGGCGGGCGCTACCTATCTCCAGCGGGCGCATCTTTCCGGCAAAGGGATGCTGGAATTGTTCGAACAATTCCGCGATCAGGAAGCCCTGAGCACGACATCGCAGGACCCGTTCGTGCGGAGCCATCCGATTTCCGAAGACCGTCTTGCCTCGCTCCAACAGCGCGTCAAGGCCTCTCCCTATTACGACACGCCGGACTCGCCGCAAAGCATCCACGAATTCAGGATGGTTCAGGCAAAGCTCAACGGCTTTGTCGACGATCCCTCGACGACGTTCAATCGTTATCCCAAGTCCGATCAGAGCGATTTCGCTCACTACGCCCGCGCCGTCGCCTACCACAAGATGGGGGCCAACGATAAGGCGCAGGCGGAACTCGCACCGCTCATCTCAAAGATGCCGAACGATCCCTATCTCTGGGAACTCAAGGGGCAGATCGAATATGAAGGCGGCAAGGTCGATGCGTCGATTCCAAGCTACAAAATGGCGCATTCACTCGATCCCAACGAACCCCAGATTTCACTGGCGCTGGCTCAGTCCATGCTTGCGACCGACAACAACGCTTACGTCGATGACGCCCTCGCCTTGCTGAAGAAATCGATCGCGGGCGATAGCAGCAATCCATTCGCCTTCTACCAGATCGCCATCGCCTATGGCCGACAGAACAAGATTGGCATGGCGGAGCTTTCAACAGCTCAATATTACGAAGCTATCGGCTCGTCCCCGGATGCCTTTATGCACGCCCAGAAAGCGCAAACTCTGCTTAAACAGGGAACGCCTGAGTGGATTCGCGCGCAAGACATTGCAATGGCCAACCAGCCCAACAGAGAGTAACCGTGTCAAAATTTCGCGTTCTTATTTCCGCCGTATCGCTTTCCCTCGCATGCCTTCTTGCCCTGAGCGTTCAGGGCGCATCGGCTGCTGAATTCAACAATTCCCAGCAAGAGGCTATCGAGAAAATCGTCCACGACTACATTGTGAAAAATCCGGAAGTTCTCATCGAAGCGATGAATGAGCTGGATGCCAAACAGGCGGCGGCGGACAAGAAGAAGCAAGGCGACGCCATCGCGAAATATCACAAGCAAATCTTCGAGGACCCGACTTCCTACGTCGCGGGCAACCCGAAGGGCGACGTCACCATCGTCGAGTTCTTCGACTACAATTGCGGCTTCTGCAAGCGGACCTTCGCGCCGCTGATGAACACCTTGAAGGACGACGGCAACATTCGTCTGATCCTCAAGGAGTTTCCCATTCTCGGCCCGACATCGGTGATCGCCACAAAGGCGGCAATGGCGGCGAAGAATCAGGGAAAATATTTCGAGATGCATAAGGCCCTTTACATGCACAAGGGCTCGCTGGACGAAGCCAGCATCATGGACCTTGCCAAGGCCGTCGGGATCGACACGGTCAAGCTTCGTCAGGACATGAAAGATCCTGCGATCCAGAAGACGATCGACAGCGACGAAAAACTTGCGTCGGAACTCGGCGTCACGGGCACGCCATCGTTCATCATCGGCGGCAAGCCACATCCCGGCGCCATGAATGAAGAAGAGTTGCAGGCCGCCATCAAAGCCGCCCGCGCGGGCTGATCGTCAGATCAGCCCTGCCAGAGGCGATGAAGGATCGGCGTATTTGCGCCTGGGCATGCGACCGGCGAGATAGGCAAGACGCCCCGCCTCGACGGCGAGCTTCATGGCGCGCGCCATCTGGATCGGATTTTTCGCTTCTGCGATGGCCGTGTTCATCAGCACGCCGTCACAGCCAAGCTCCATTGCAATAGCGGCATCGGAGGCCGTGCCGACGCCTGCATCGACGAGCACCGGCACTTTCGACTGCTCGATGATGAGGCGAATGTTGATGGGGTTCTGAATGCCGAGGCCCGAGCCGATGGGCGCGGCCAGGGGCATGATGGCGCAGCAGCCCATATCTTCCAGACGTTTGGCCATGATCGGGTCGTCGCTGCAATAGACCATCACCTCGAAGCCCTCTTTCAGCAGGACTTCGGCGGCGCGCAATGTCTCGACCATGTCGGGATAGAGCGTCTTCTGATCGCCCAGCACTTCAAGCTTCACGAGCTTCCAGCCGCCTGCCTCGCGCGCCAGCCGAAGCGTGCGCAGGGCATCCTCCGCAGTGAAGCAGCCTGCCGTATTCGGCAGATACATGACCTTCTTCGGGTCGATGTAATCGACGAGCATGGGCTCCTTGGGATTGGTCACGTTCACGCGGCGCACGGCGACGGTCACGATTTCCGCGCCTGCCGCCTCGACAGCGGCAGCGTTCTCGGCGAGGTCCTTGTATTTGCCGGTGCCCACAATCAGGCGCGAACGATAGGTCTTGCCTGCAATCGTGAATTTGTCGTCGCTCTCGCTCATCGTCGTCCTTGCTGCACTCGTCGCCGTATCCGTCAAACTCAACTCCTGTCGCTCTAGCCGCCACCGACGAAATGCACAATTTCGAGCCGGTCGCCGTCGCCCAACATCGTCTCGCTATAAATCGAGCGAGGCACGATTTCGAGATTGAGTTCGATCGCAACCTTGCGCGGCTCAAGGCCGAAATGCTCGATCAGGCCGAGCAGGCTGATCGCCGCCGGCACGTCGTGCTGTTCGCCATTAACTGTGAGTTGCATCGGAAACTTCTCAACGATGGCCACCGTGGCCGCTTCTGGGCGGGATAATGGGTGAGGTAGGCCGCCATTTCAAGCGATGGGGGCCTGCAAGGCCCCAAAGCTTGCGCAGCGTCGACCTGATCTGCCCAAAAGGCCTGAAAATGCTTAACCTTTAGGCCCTTTCGCCCTGTTCATGACTTGCGTATAACAGGGTCACGTCGAATCGGGCGCATTCCATAAGTCGCGGCTTTCTGCGGCAAATACCGGGTTGTAGCGAAAAATGGCCAGAAAGTCGGTTACCCCTCTCAAGGTGGTCAAGCCAGTGTCTCGGGCGAAAGCGTCCAAGGCGCGCAAGGCTGCGACCGACAAGCCGGTCTATGTCCTCAATGGCCCCAACCTCAACCTGTTGGGCCAGCGCGAACCGCATATCTATGGCAGCACGTCGCTGGCGGACATCGACAAGCTCGTCACGACGCATGGCAAGGCCAATGGCGTCAACGTGTTGTGTCTTCAGAGCAACCATGAAGGCGAGCTTGTGACCTGGATTCAGGAAGCCCGCTCCATGGCGTCAGGCCTCATTATCAATGCAGGCGCCTATTCGCATACGTCGATCGCCATTCACGATGCGCTGGCCATGCTCGACATTCCCGCCGTCGAGGTGCATATCTCGAATGTGCACAAGCGCGAGGAATTTCGGCACTACTCCTATTTATCCTCGGTCGTCACGGGCGTCATCTGCGGCCTCGGCGTAAAAGGATATACGTTGGCGCTTGACGCCATCCTTGCCGAAATTTCCAAATAGAACAGGAATTGAGACATTGGCCGCACAACGTCCGACGAACAAGAAAACCGGAACTGCAAAATCAGGGAATAATGCAAGCGAGATGAGCAAAGAAGGCGTAGACCAGGACTTGATCCGGCAACTGGCGTCTCTCCTCAAGGAGACGGACCTCAGCGAAATCGAGATTGAAACAGGTTCACTGAAATTGCGCGTCGCGCGGCAGGTCGGTCAGGTCTCCGTGCCGGTCGCAGCGCCCGCCCACGCACCGGCGGCGGCTGCAGCCCCCGCAGCAGCACCTGCGCCAAGTGGCGCCGCCCATCCGGGCGCCCTCACCTCGCCCATGGTTGGCACGGCCTATCTGGCCGCCGAACCGGGCGCCGCGCCCTTCGTCACCGTCGGCTCCAAGGTCAGCGTCGGGCAGACGGTCCTCATCATCGAAGCGATGAAGACCATGAACCACATTCCCGCCACCAAGGCAGGTACCGTGGTCGAGATTCTCGTTGAAGACGGTCAGCCGATCGAATTCGGCGAACCTCTCATCATCGTCGAATAGGCCACAGGGCCATGTTCGAAAAAGTTCTTATCGCAAATCGAGGCGAAATCGCGCTGCGCATCCATCGCGCGTGCAAGGAAATGGGCATCAAGACGGTCGCTGTTCATTCGACCGCCGATGCCGACGCCATGCATGTGCGCCTGGCGGACGAAAGCGTCTGCATCGGGCCTGCGCCCGCCAGCGAAAGCTACCTCAACATTCCCGCCATCATTTCGGCCTGTGAAATCACGGGAGCGGATGCGGTGCATCCCGGCTACGGGTTCCTGTCGGAAAATGCCAAGTTCGTCGATATTCTCGATGCGCATGGCATTACCTTCATCGGACCGAGCGGCGATCATATCCGCCTGATGGGCGACAAAATTCAGGCGAAGGTTACCGCCCGTTCGCTCGGCATTCCTTGCGTGCCGGGTTCCGACGGCGCGATCACGACCGACGAAGAAGCCTATAAGGTCGCGGAAGAAACCGGCTATCCGGTTCTCGTCAAGGCGGCGGCGGGCGGCGGCGGACGCGGCATGAAGGTCGCCAATTCGCGCGACGAACTTTCGAGCGCCCTTTCCACGGCGCGCGCCGAAGCCAAGGCGGCTTTCGGCGACGATGCGCTCTACATGGAAAAATATCTCGGTCAGCCGCGTCACATCGAATTACAGGTGATTGCGGACTCGCATGGCAATGTGGCGCATCTGGGCGAACGCGACTGCTCGCTGCAGCGCCGCCACCAGAAGGTGCTCGAAGAAAGCCCCTCGCCTGCGCTCAACCCCGAACAACGCGAGAAGATCGGCACCATCGTCCGCAACGCCATCGCCAAGCTTGGCTACCTCGGCGTCGGCACGATTGAATTCCTTTATGAGAATGGCGAGTTCTATTTCATCGAAATGAACACGCGCCTGCAGGTCGAGCATCCGATTACGGAAGCGGTGACGGGGATCGATCTCGTCCGTGAGCAGATCAGAATTGCCGCCGGGCTCGAAATGAGCTTCGGGCAGGAAGATGTGACCTTCTCCGGTCACGCCATCGAGTGCCGCATCAATGCGGAAGACCCGAAGACCTTCACGCCCTCTCCCGGCACGATCAAGGACTTCCACACGCCGGGCGGGCTCGGGGTTCGCGTCGATAGCGCCGCCTATTCCGGCTATCGCATTCCGCCCTATTACGACAGCCTGATCGGCAAGCTCGTCGTACACGGACGTAATCGCAATGAATGCCTGATGCGCCTGCGCCGCTCGCTGCATGAATTCGTCATTGACGGCATCAAGACGACGATCCCGCTGTTTCAGGACCTCGTCAACGAGCCGGATTTCATCAACGGCGACTATCACATCCATTGGCTCGAAGATTACCTGAAAGCCAAGGGCTGAGCCTTTTCCGGTAAAAAAAATGCGCTGCGGCACATAGCCTCGACGCCAAACAAGCCATTCCGTTGCGTCACCCTGAAAGGGATGCGCTCGGATTAGGCATGCAAGTTTGAGCAGATTGTTTAGAATGCGCCCCAATCAAGCTTACAGATCGCATCCGAAAGCGACAGACATATAGCAGGAAAGGTCCACGACCATGGCAGAAGCATATATCATTGACGCCGCCCGCACACCGCGCGGTATCGGCAAGGTTGGCAAGGGTTCGCTCGCTCATTTGCACCCCCAGCATCTCGCCTCCACGGTTCTCAAGGCGATTGCCGAGCGCAACAAGCTGAACACGGCTGAAGTCGACGACATCATCTGGGGCACGTCCTCGCAGCGTGGCGCCCAGGGCGCCGACCTTGGACGCATGGCCGCTCTCGACGCAGGCTTCGACGTCAAGGCATCGGGTGTGACGCTTGACCGCTTCTGCGGCTCGGGCATCACCACCGTCAACCTCGCCGCGGCGCAGATCATGTCCGGCATGGAAGACCTCATCATCGCCGGCGGCACCGAAATGATGAGCTACACCTCATCGACCGCCGACCCCAAGGTTCCGCCGATGCTCGACGGTGGCAATATGCATTTGCGCCAGGTTCATCCGCAGTCGCAGCAGGGTGTTTGCGCCGACGCCATCGCGACGCTGGAAGGCATCGACCGCGAAGCTGTGGACAGCCTTGCCCTCACCTCGCAGCAGCGCGCTGCGCAGGCGATTGCGGAAAACCGTTTCGCCAAGTCGCTCGTCACGGTTCACAACCTTGATGGCAGCGTTGCTCTCGATCACGAAGAATTCCCGCGTCCGCAGACGACGATGGAAGTGCTTGCCGGCCTGAAGCCGGTCTTCCCGGTGTTCATGGATATTCCGGTTGACGATCAGGGCAATACCTACGGCAACATGATCCAGCGCGTGTACCCGCAGTTGACGAAATTCAATCACGTTCACCACGCCGGTAACTCGTCGGGCGTTGTGGACGGCGCTGCGGCCATCCTTCTTGCATCGGAAGACTATGCCAAGAAGCACAACCTGAAGCCGCGCGGCCGCATCGTCGCCACGGCGAACATGGGTGACTGCCCGACGCTGATGCTCAATGCACCGGTTCCAGCAGCGAAGAAGGTTCTGGCCAAGGCCGGTCTCACGGTTGACGACATCGACCTCTGGGAAATCAACGAAGCCTTCGCCGTGGTTGCCGAAAAGTTCATCCGCGACCTCAAGCTCGACCGCTCCAAGGTCAACGTCAATGGCGGCGCGATGGCTCTGGGTCATCCGATCGGCGCGACGGGTTCCATCCTCATCGGCACAGTGCTCGATGAACTGGAACGCACCAACAAGCGCTATGGCCTCGTCACCATGTGCGCCGCTGGCGGCATGGCGCCTGCCATCATCGTCGAACGCATCTAATAGCGTTTTCGCAGATTGATCCCCGGCGCTCGCGCGAGCGCCGGGGATTTTTTTATGTCCGATTACAGATCAACGGCGGAAATCCTTCATATATCGTCCTTATACCCCGAATAATCGTGCGGGATCGCCGCATTCTTGCCTCATAGGATCACAAGATTGCCTCATGAAATCACACTCTCGCCTCGTCCGGTCGCCACGTTGAAGGCGGCGGAGCACCGCCACAGAGAATAATTTCGAGAAAAGGATACGTAGCAATGACGAAGATCCGAAGTCTGTTCCTTGCCACTTCGCTCGCCATGGCAACGGTTGTAACATCTGCGGCGATAGTCGGCTCAATGGATCGCGCGGAAGCAGCGACCGCTCAAGACCTGAATGTCGACGCAAATCAGGCTCTTCAAAGACTTTACAAAGCCAACCCTGTTGCCAAGGCCATCGGAGCCAAGGCCAAAGCCGTGCTCATCTTCCCCAATATCGTCAAGGCCGGTCTGGTCTTCGGCGGCGCCTATGGTGAAGGCGTTTTGAAGGAAGGTTCGAAGGTTGACGGCTATTACAACACGGTCACGGGTTCCTGGGGCCTTCAGGCCGGTGCGCAGTCCTATGGCTATGCGGTCTTTTTGATGAACGACAAGGCCCTCAAATATCTCAAGGACTCGCATGGCTGGGAAATCGGCGTCGGCCCGACCGTCGTGCTGGTTGACGCAGGCGTTGCCAAAAACCTTTCAACCTCGACGCTTCAGGATGATGCCTATGCCTTCATCTTCGGTCAGCAGGGCCTGATGGCCGGTGTCAGCATCGAGGGCACGAAGATTTCCGAAATCAAACGCTAAAATCGGACGCAAGAAAACACCATGGCCCCGTTCGCCCGTGTCGCGGACGGGACCATGACTTTTTTGAAACAGGCAAACCATGTCTATGCCGGTTCTGTTTTCGATTGAATGTCGAGGGCGGAATGGGTTGATAGAATCCCACAATCGGCTATAGCGTCGGATTGATCCGGTGCCCAATTCCACCTTATCCTTCGTCACTATCAATTCCGAAAATGAAACCAGAGGGTCATGGCGTGATCGATAGCGATATGCTCTTGCGCGCCTATGCTTTTGGCGTCTTTCCGATGGCCGAAGCGCGGGACGATCCCGAACTCTTTTGGATCGATCCCGAACATCGCGGCATCCTGCCACTGGACAATTTCCATCTGCCGCGACGGCTTAAGCGCACGATCAAAGCCGAGCCTTTCGAGGTGCGCATAGACACGAGCTTCCGGCAGGTGATGATGGCTTGTGCCGAGAGCGGCGAAGCGCGCGAAGGTACCTGGATCAACGATCAGATCATCGCGCTTTACAGCGAACTCTTCGCGCGTGGACATGCGCATAGCGTCGAATGCTGGCAGGAGGGTCGCCTCGTCGGCGGGCTCTACGGCGTGTCGCTGGGCGCGGCGTTCTTTGGCGAGAGCATGTTCAGCCGCGAGACCGACGCCAGCAAGGTCGCCCTCGTCTATCTGGTGGCGCGACTGCGCTTCGGCGGGTTCAAGCTGCTCGATACGCAGTTCGTAACCACGCATCTCCAACAATTCGGCACCATCGAAATCTCGCGCGACGCCTATCGCGCGCGTCTTCGCGAAGCTGTTGTGGAAACAGCCGACTTCATGCGGATGCCGCAGGATTACGGAGCTGTGGAGGTTTTGCAGGTCTTGAGCCAGACGTCATAGACGGGATGCTCGAGGCCGTTGAGGCCGGGGCTTTCGGCAAACATCCAGCCCTTGAAAATGGGGGCCGGTTCGACCGTGTCGGTCTCTTCATCGATCTGGCGAATTTCGACATAGGCCGCCGTCTGCGGCGTCTCTTCCGGCGGGCGCATGTCACAGGAGCGAACCGTCAGCTCCAGCGCACCGAAGCGCGTCGGCTTGTCCTTGACGGCCTCGAAGGTCGAAACGGTGGCCGTGATCTTGTCGAGCCCGCCAAAGACGGCCACGGGATAGGGATTTGCCAGCGCAATGCCAGACACGGAAATTCCAATGCTGAAGGCAGCAAGGCGAACAAGCCACGTAAGCGCTAACTTCACGAGATGGAACCTCCTGTGCGTACCGACTATTTGCCCGAACCGCTCTTGTCGCCGGTCGCCGAGAAAACGGCCTGACCGATGAGCCCCATCAGATCTACCGATCCTTGCGTGAAGTCGATCTGGCTGCCGTTCTGCAGATAATCTTCGCTGCCGCCGGGCGTCAGGGCCACGTAATTGGAACCAAGCAGACCTTCGCTGGTGATCTTGGCGCTGCTGTCGTCAGGGATCTTCACGTCATTGGCAAGGTTCATCGTGACGACGGCCTTGTAATTCTTGGGATCGATCGTCTGCGAAACGACGGTTCCTACCTTGATCCCCGACAGACGGACGTCGCTTCCTGTCGCAAGGCCATCCACGCGATTGAACTCGGCGGTCACCTGGTAACCGGCCTCGCTGCGCATCCCCGAATTGGTATATCCGTAAAACAGGAAAACACCGGCAATGACGACGACGATGGCGCCGATGAGTGTTTCCACGAAATTGCTTTGCATTGATATCCTCGGATCATCGACGTGAATTGGGAACCAGGCCCTGGCCTGAAACCAACATAGCTATGAGGCGTAAACTCAGGGTTTCCATGCCTCGTAGTCACCGGTCGCCTTGGGGCGAACGCCGCCACCCAGAATGCTGCCCTTGGGGTGATAGGCCTTGGGCGTGCCTGTGTAGTTCTGGCGGTGCGGCAATTGCCATTCACGCGGCTTGTAGTCTTCCTGCGAAGGCGGGGTGTCGACGGTGTTATGCAGCCATGCGCTCCAACCCGGCGGTACGCTGGAACCCTCGGCATAGCCATTGTAGAGCACCCAGCGGCGCGGATAGCCGCCCAGCTTCTGCCCCTTCGACGACTCGAAGTAACGGTTTCCCTGCTCGTCCGTTCCGACCAGCTTGCCGCTCTTCCATGTGAAGAAGCGCGTGCCCATGGTCTGGCCGTGCCACCAGACGAAAATTTCAGAGAAAAGGCTCATAGGACCACCGTTGAGAGGCCTCGCGGGGAGGACGAAAATCGATTCCACCTTCATGAGAAGGCGGGCCGAATATGACATTGGGGGATAATTTGGTCCAGACCTACAGGCCTCCTCTCGACGAGAATGGGCCTATCATTTCATTAATTTAGGTGGATTTGCGGGTTGCTGCTCAGTCGAGTGCCCAGATTTCGTCGGATTGGGCCGCCGGGGGGACATCGGGAGCGCCTTGCGACCGTTCGATGGACATGTCCTGCCGGTAGATATTCCCGACCCGCCTGAAGGGACGGTCGTCCTCCAGCACCCAATTCACCCGTTGCAGCACATTGGCAGGCGTGACCGGCTTTACAAGCAACTGTGTGGCGCCCGCATCGAAAGCCTTCTTGATGAGGGGCTTTGAGGCATGGCCGGTCAATACAATGATGGGAACCAGGCAGAGAGGATCGCGAAAGACGCTGCGAACCGATTGAAGGAATTCTAGCCCGTT
>Ga0098044_1000938_pt1 | contig 15327 bp, 12 predicted proteins | sample 10_taG_FD_75053 | JGI IMG/M metagenome (GOLD analysis project Ga0098044, IMG submission 75053) | Marine viral communities from the Subarctic Pacific Ocean - 10_ETSP_OMZ_AT15264 metaG | ecosystem: Environmental > Aquatic > Marine > Oceanic | place: Pacific Ocean | collected 2015-01-16 | reverse complement strand
GTTTCGCGATGTGGGCTTTAGGTACGGATTTGACCCCGGTTGTTCGGTCGCCCATTCAGGCTCGGGCGCTCCTCACGGAGGAAACTCGGTATCGGAAGGTGAGAAGGGCGCTCTATGAAACAACGTATGTGCAGACGCTGCTAAAGCTCGGTAAACGCCCGCGCCCTATAGTAAGACGTATACCTTCGATTGCGCCTCTCTTCTCTACCTGGGCAGAGAAGGCGGATTTTCTCGAAACCCTTAGTCCTTCGCAGGAACACCATCGTACACTCGAAAAGGGAAATATCTGGTGGTACATGGTAGGAGTAAAGAAGTACAAGAGTCGCACGGAGCGCAAGCTCGTAACTATTCAAGACCCCGAGTTTGAATCTGAGGGAAGGGCTGCAGGATGAAAAAGACACGGAAAACGGACGAATTAGGCGACTACCCTATTCTTGGGCATGAGGAGGCGGGAGAGGAGTCGCTGATAACCCAGGTTGAACCTGGATTATCGAGGATTGATACTATTCCAGAGGACAATCAAAGCCTACTGAGTCCCCAAGTATTGAAGGAATTGACTATTGAGAGCATTGCTGGCGAGGAAACGCTTCCGTCAGTTTTCCTCGCGCGAGCAGCCCCACATCTTCATTCCACTTCTGGAATCGTGGACCTTGCTACCACGGTGTGCTTGGCGGTTTCAAGGGGGGAGATCAAAGCAGGCCAATCCGCAGAGCTACGAAAGTGGGCGGAGTTGATGTACACCTGTGTGGTTGCCAACGCACCCAAGCAGAATAACGTACAAGTAAACTATGTCGAACAGTTGATCCAACTCGCTGGAGGAGAAGAAGCCGTGCAGCCAGAAGTCCTCGATGTGCGAGACGCAATCCTTTCGACACCCACCAAGAAAGCCCAAGGGGAGTAGAGATGCCCACCCCTGACTTGAAAACAATGCGGGACGCTACCGCCAAGAAGGCGACGCTTTCCCACGAGGGCGTTGATCCTGACCAGGATTTGGACCTCGACGTAGACTTCGACCTGAAGGATCTTCGCGATAAAGTGTCCAAGAGGCACGGGACTCCTTCGACTCCTTCGACTCCTTCGATTTCGCCTCCTCCTTCGGGCCCCCCAGAGGGGGGGAGGGTAACCGTGGTTTCTGGTAGCGACCCGGTTAGTTCTGGGGAGGGTGGGAAGAGTGGAGACACTGCCTATGAAGACACTGGAGATACGGGAGATACTGGAGACACCGGAGACGACACGGGCGAAGTGGGGGACAGGTTTGGGGGAACTTTCGGAGCCGAGCGTGTCGAGGCAGTCAGTGAGGGTGAAGGCTGGGACCAAGACGTGAAGGATGCAGTCCATGGAATGCGGGAAAAGCTCGGAGGGGACTATGAACTCGTAGAGGCTGTGGGGAATCCTCCTACGGAACTGATTTTTCAGAGCCCAGGGGGGGAGCAATACAGTGTGGAGTATGCCACGGGTCAGACCCAGTTCTTACGCCCAGAAGAGCGTTCCCCACCGTCTCATAGATTTCGTAAAATTCCATACCGCGAGCTTCGAGAGTGGAACCAGGAGTCCAACATTCCCTACTCGGACACTGGGGACACGGGTGAGTAGAGACGTAAATCAGGCGGCGCAGCTACTAAATACGCTTCGTACTCCCACACACGCACTCCCCGCATTTGGGGATGTGCATGACCAGAAGACCGGTCGCTTCCAGAAGTACGATCCCCTTCGGATTACGGACGAACTGCAGCTTTCGGTGCTCAACTACATGAGCACTCCCCCACGACTCTCGACAGGAGAGACGAAATTCCTTACAATCCTGGGCTACCGACAGGGGGGGAAGAGCCTCACGTCGGAGTACGCGGCGTACTGCAAGGCTGCGTACATCCCTGGCTGGGATCACGTTTGCATTGCGGATAATAGAGATCGTGCCGACTATCTACACAAGAGGGTTCACCACCTCCACCAACGGTGGCCGAAACAACTACGGTCGAAGACCGTCGCGACTCGGGAGAGTAGGCAACTCACTTTCGACCCTCTACAGGGTGGGAAAATGCGTGTCCTCTCCGCAGAGTCGGGAGCGGTTGGTGTTGGTCAGTCTCCTGACTCCTTTCATGCTTCTGAGTGCCACCTGTGGAGCGATTTCAATGGCTCGATGTTCCTCATCAACCCGTCGCTTATCAACAGACAGGAAGCGCTTGTAATTTACGAGGCTACGCCCTGGGAGCGGAACTGTGATTGGCATGAGCACTATGTGCTCGCCAAAACGGGGTCAGGCCGCCACTTGGCTAAGTTCTTTCCCTTCTGGGATGGAAAACTGAACGCCCGTCCAGTGCCGAAGGACTTCCAGCCTACGAATGAAGAGATCGACCTCCTGAATCGGTACTCATCCGAGGGCTTGAGGCCCGAGAATCTTGTCTTCCGGCGGTTCATGTTGGATACAGACCCCGAAATCCGGCGGAACCCCGAGATGTTCGTCGTCATGTACCCCTTTGACGACATTTCATGCTGGGTCTCTTCTACAAACGCTGCAATTCCCGACCATTGCCTCGAAAAGCACTTGAAGCAGGAGCTTCGTCCGTGGAAAGGGCCCTATATGGAGTACGAACCCCCCCAACCGGGGGCGATTTACTCTATTGGGGTGGATCCGAGTGGGTATGCCGCCCGAGATCACGCTTCCTTCCAAGTTTTGAAGTGTTGGAGGGGCGAATGGACGCAGGTTGCCTCTTTTGCCGACCATATCGACCCCTTAGCCTTCACAAATCAGGTGATTTCGGCGGCAAATCGCTATAATCGGGCTCAAATCACGGTCGAGAGTAATGGTGTCGGACAGGCCGTATTGTCGCTACTCGTGGAGCGAGATTACCCAAATATCTACTATGAAGGCCGTTTCAAGCCCGGATTCACGAGTACAGCGAAAAGTCTTGACCAAGCAACGGGTTGGTTGATTGATGCCCTGCTGGATGAGCTTGTTCTGAATGATCGGGACTTCTTGCAGCAGCTTCAGACCTATAAAAATGACAAGCGCACAGAGGAAAGTGCGGCCGCAGAAATTTTGCGCGGTTCCGCGTCGGGCAGAAGACGGGACCGTCATCACTGGGACAAGGTGTCCGCGATGCTCATGGCAATCGCAGGAGCGCGTCGGCTTCCAGTACGAGACAGACCTGGGCAAAAAGAGGGCCCCGAAAACGTGATTCTATTTACGGGCATGAGTTACGATGACCAAGAGAAGTATCGTACAAAGTTGGTCCAGGATAAGGAGCCAACGAGGAAGCGCCCAAGCTACCGCTCTATCCGTAGGAGGAAACGCTAATGCCCCAGCTCCCGTCCGGTCAGTGGAGCCCTCTCGCTTATGCAGAACACTTGGCGGAGCAACTGGACATGGTTCGGTATGCAATCGGCCATATAGAGCAGGAAGGGAGAACACCAAATCGGGGGGAGATGGAAGCCTTCGAGGAGTATTTCCGGAGAACTCTCGCTGACTTGGAGTTCCTCCTCGAATCCGGGGGAGGCCAAGGCTGGACGAACTTGGCATCGGAGACTGTCTTGGCGATGGCAGAATCTGCGATCATGACAGGCATTGGATTGGAGGAGCCCTTTCACGCCATTTTAGGGGAGTACCCCGAAGCAGACTCGACAGTGAATGAAGTTTGGGGAAATGCCCAGTTGCCAGGGCGGGAGCAGGACTTCACCCAAACGCCGAGGCTTGACAGGCTGGTGCAGCTCGCGAGGCGAGGTGCGGCGCCTGCGGTGCCGGCCGAGGCCGCTGCGGAGCCGGGGCCGCCGACACTTGAAGGCTTGCGCGAACAAGCTGCTTCCAGCGCCCTCGCGCCAGCGGAACCAGCGGAACTTCCTTCGGGAGTCCAAGCACAGCTAGATAACGTCGAGACTTCCTTGCGCGAGCGGGAGGGATGGCCTCGGAGGACAAGACGGTCGGCTTCCCTTGCCCTTGTCGATTTTCTCATGAACGCGGACTTTCGGGCCGTCCTTGAAACCAGCGAGGATCTCCAGAATCAAGTGAGGCGGGTGGTCGACCTCGTTGATGAAGACTTCTGGGAGGAGAGTGGGGACTATAAGCAAGCGCTGCTGGAAGTAAGCGACCTAATAGACCAAGCGGAAGGCGGTCAGCCACAAGAGCAACGTTTGGCTACCATCGGTAGACACTTGCGCCAAGCACAATTCGGTCCCACCATGCGCCGACCCACAGAACTTTTTATGGCTCTCGACACCATTACGGATGAGAGTCTGGGAGAATGGCCCCTTGCTGTCAGAGCGGACCTTCAAGGGGAAGTTCTCAGGGTGGCTAGTACTATCCCCCTCGAGCAGTGGGAACGTCGTCGCACGACCCTCGGTTCTCCGGACGAGTGGTTCCGAAACCTCGAATCTATGGCGAGCGATCTTGGAGTTGGGCTTCCGAACTTGCCGGCACGACAAGAGCCCCCACCCCGTCTACCGCGCCCCCCAGCGCAATTGGGGACACTCGCTGCTACTCCCGCTGCTACCCCCCACCATGCACAGCAGCAGGCGGTCGAACAAGCATTCCTTGACCAATTGGTCCCCGAGTTGCAGCGGGTGCTGGGCAACGAGCCCGAACTCGTTCGGGAGCTTCAGAGGCGCGTGGGGGCGCGGGGAGATGGAATGGGCGGAGTTAGGAGAGCCCTCCCGCCCGAGAATATGCAGCGATTCTTGGCGGACTATTTCTCGATGACCGTCGGCGACGACGAGTTCAAGAGACTGCTCAGAGAACAGGGCAGAGACATCCCTTACCGTTGGAGTCAAGGAGGGCCTCTCCAACGGTACTTTGTGATCAGGGAACCAGAGGGAGTTGTTCCGGTCGTGAGGACCGCTATCGACGTGTACGGGGACAACAAGATCTACTTGTCCAACCTAGAGAATATGGCACCCGAGTCCCTAAGAAAGATGGGGGGCTCAAATGCGGCTTTGAGAGCTTTGTCAGAGAGCTTAGACCGAGAGGGCATTACGGTAGGTGGAAGCCCAGGGGCCTTCAACGACGCAGGACTCCCGACTGGAAGCGGGTCTGACGCTGGAAAGAGGGTCGAGGATCTTCCCGACTACCGCGAGGGCCACGGAGCCGGGCACCCAACTCTTCACTGGTTCTATGCACGATTGGGATTCGATTGGAGAACAGGCGAGCGGGCCCCACGCTCTCCTTGGCCTCGCCCACTTCCGACCCTCGAGGGTGTTGATCCTGTTGCGTGGAATCGGAGAGACTTTATCGGCGGCGCTGTCAACACAAAGCGTCAGCGAATCGCACGCAAGGGGGCCGAGCGTGCCGAGACAACCGCCAGTGCCGAACGAGAGAAAAGATGGGGAGAGATGCAGCAGCGCGAGTTGGAGAAAATGGATCCTGCAGCGAGAGCGCGGCATGAGGCCGCGGGTCGCGCTGGGGTTCAGCTTCCTCTCCCGGGCATGATGCCAGAAGGCCCTGACCCGGCTCCGGAAGGCTACGAGCCTCCCCCTCCGCCCGAAGTTCCTGCCCAGCAGGCGCCAGAAGGCGGCCCAATCAGAGTCCAAATCGGAGCCAACAATTTCCTGGAGTACGCCTCTCCACAACAGCAGCGTGCCCTCCTCAACTCACGAATGGAGGACGTCCGAACCAACCTCGCTCGCGGAGACACAACAGTCTTCTACGATCTTATCTCCCAGCGTCGGGCGTTGCGCCAACACGGCCCAGACGCGGCACCCTACCTCATAGACCTGGACCTCGCCATCGACTCGGGGCTCACAACACTCCGGGAGGAGAACCACCCCGCCTATAGACCCCTCTATGACAGAGCGGTGGACGCCGGGGTTGACGTAGGAGCAGAGGCGACTTCTCAGATTCCATCGGCTGAACCAACGTCGGTGGAAGAGGCAACACAGGCGATCAATGAAATCATGAGTGGGCGAGAGCCCCCTCCTCCCGCTCCGGCACCCTCACCGACGCTTCCTCCTGGTGTTCGAGCTGCTCTAGACAACATAGAGAGAGGGCTGGAGTCTCATGGGTATCGAGCCGTTCGCCTAGCTAACATCTGGGCTTTGGGCGATCTGATCGCTGACCCTCGGTTTCAGACGATACTCAATGCCAGTGTGGATGTCCAAAGCCAAGTGAGGAGGATAGTCGAGTCTGTAGGCGCGGCAGAATGGGAAGAGGCCACCAGAGGCGTTGGCAACCCACAGTTCGTCGAGACAGCGGGAACGCAAGCACTCATAGATACGTTTGAGCGAATGCGTGATCCACAGTGGGGCCCAACTGCGCCTGCTGCTCCAGCACCCGCGCCTGCGGCGGAGCCTGCAGCAGCTGCCGCTGAGCCCACGACAGTTCCCGAGGCTCAGCCTTTATGGCATCCCCTTGTTCAGCGGGAGTTCGATGACCTCGAAAGACTTCTGAGAGCGGGGGAAAATGATCCCATTTCGTCAGCAGTGACGAACACAATATACGACCAGTATGCAGAGCGGCTCGGTAATCTCCTTCACGGACGAGGTAGGACCGGAGAGGTGATCCGATCAGAACGCGGCTACACTGTGATGCCGGGGGATCTGGACTGGACTCCCGAGCAGCGCAGAGATGTCGGACGGCATTTGCAGGCTATACCCGAGAGGGGCTGGGTACACATAAACCGAAATCCATATGTGGAGTGGGCGCAGACTATCCATGAGTATCATGAGGATGTACTTGGCGAGCCCGCTCCTGGGATGCCTGCGGCGGAGCCTGCAGCAGCTGCCGCTGCCCCCGAAGGAAGAACAGTTCAGATTGATAACAACCCCTGGTCCGGCGATAGGAGCTTCACGATAAGTGTCCCGGAAGCGGTGGAGGAGGCCCGTCAGCATTTAGAGCTTGCGCGGACCCAACACGGCACAGGATCTAATTGGGCCGCCCATAACCTCCTTTTGGCCGACGGAGTCCTTCGGGCTCTCCACCCCGTCGTTGGTCAGACGGGGGAGATGGAGGAACTCTCCTCACAGTATCGTGATCTACTCCGTCAAGTTTCTGAAGAAGATCTTCGTGAGGTGGCGGCTCGAGCCCCCGCGATGGAGGTGCCCGTTCGAGAAGCGATTCAGGGTCGACAGCTTACTCAGCACGCGGATGTCATCGAGAGGGAGCTTCAGAGACTCCTGCGAGAGGAACCGATTATGAGACTGCGGAGTCCGGAGACTGCGGAGCGGATTGCGGGCCTGAGAGAGAGTCGACAATCCCTAGAAGATGCGCGGGGGAAACTCGGTCGGGCTACTCCATGGCTCATTGGCGCGGCCTTGAAGGGAGGCGTCAAACCGGGCGTTGCCCAGGCAGAGGAAATGGGGGTGGAACGCTCAAGGGTGGAAGCGAGACAAGAAGCTCCTCCTCCCGTAGAGGCTCCGGCTCCTCAGAAACCCCCCCGTCCGCTCCCTATGGCAGAGCCGGCTCCGGGAACATCGGTCGTACCCCCTGCTCCTCCGGGCCCAGACGCCCCCCCACCACCGCAGCCAAAAGCGGGGACCGTAGAACCGGCGCGTGCCTATGAGACACCCCGGGCCGCGAAGGAAGCTCCTGCTGTTCGCCAAGCACAAAGCGCGTACGATGCAATCCAGAAGAAGTTCCCCGAAGCTCTGCGTTCTATAGAAGTAGAAGCAGCAGTTCGCCAGGGTGACGAAATGATGAGGAAAGCACGGACACTCGAGGGTGCAGGTAAACATGCTGAGGCTCTTCGCTACCGGGAAGCCGCTCGCCTCAACTTTCAGTCACTGGAACGAATCGCCAAACTGAAGGGTCTTACTCGCACAGCAAGCCGCGCTCTCGGATACGCCTCTCTTCCTCTGATTGCCCTTGATGCTTATGGGATGACAAAGCAGGCGATGGAGGAAGGCCCTGCGGCAGTCGGAAGGCAAGTCGCAGAGGGCATGGAAGAAGTGGGTCGAGGTATTGGCCGCGTTGCTCTCCCGAAAAAAGCTGAAGAAGCGCTTGGTCTCGACGAACCCGGAACGCTCCGAAGCGAGAGAGTGGGAGGAAGCCGCCAAGAACAAGCTGACGCGTCCTTGCAAAGAACCAAGGAAGCGTTCATGGCTACGCCAGGAGGCTTGTCGGAGAGGGAACGGAGAAACGATGATATACACCGAACTCCCGCATCTGAGTCCCCCGAAGGGACTGAAATGGTAGTGTGGGATAATGAAGGTGTTCCAACTTTCTTACAAGAGAGGGAGCGGCATTGGAGTCTGACAGATCCGGAAGAATTAGCGAAGAAGAGACGGGAAGCTGCCCAGAAAGCGCTGGCTCCCCAATGAGGCCCCCTCTCGGGGGTATTGCTTATGGCGACGAGTGTTACACTGTAGAGCGTATCTCGACTTCCGACGCGGTTTTCGTAGAACGGGTTACACCACCTGGGCCGAGGTTCTCGATTCCAATGAAATGGCTTGCCCAGGGCGCAGATCTCCCAACGATCTACAAAGAGCTTGTGGAGGTCCGGAATGGCGGAGATCTATGAATCCCCCCTCCGGGCCCTCCGGAAACAGCTTATTGAACGGATCCAAGCGAGGAGCCGGGAAGCAAGAGATCAGGTTGTAGGTGACGTACAAGAAGGTGCGACAACAGAGCCGACGGCTGCTCCCCAGCAAGTAGCCGCCCCGGGCAACCCCCTCTTGTTCCCAGAAGACCAAGAAGAAGAATTTCAGGAGATCGAAGCCTAATGTTGACCACGAAGCAGATCACAGGACTCATTGATACCCACAAAGCACGTTCCCACATCGACCAACGTCAGTGGGATCGGGTGCGATCCTGGTACACGAGTGACTCGGGCGGAGTGACCCCCGATGCTCCCCAGGGAGCAGGCGGTTTCGGAGACCCCGCAGACGATCTTCACATGGAGACGAACTATCCGTACGCATTTGTGGACACCATGGTCGCTAACATCTGCCCAAATAATCCTGAAGTCACGGTCAACGCCCGGCGGAAGAGACTTCACGAGCCCGCGAAGTATCGAGAGGCTCTAATCAATGACACTTTCCGTCGTGTAGGCGGGCATCGAGTTTTGTGGCGCAGCGCTACCATGGCAAGCGTCTACCCACGCTCGTTCGTAAAGACCGTCTGGAATTTCCGGAAGCGTTCTCCAGACTTCGTGGTCACAGATTTGCGGCACGTCTGGTATGACCTCTCGGCGGAACGCTGGGAAGACATCCGTTATCTCATCGAGGTCACAGTCCTCACTCGGGAAGATTTCGATTCTCGAGTCGCATCCAAGGGCAAGAAGTCCGACCGACCCTACAATGCCAAGATCGCTGAAGCCGCGCAATTCGGTGCGTACCCGGAGTGGCTACGAGACCGAATCCGCGACCAGAGCTTGATGAACGAGTCCTCTCGAGAAGTTTTTGAGTGGGTCACGGTCTACGAGGTCTACGATTTTTCTGGAGAGGGTCGTTACTACCATTATTTGGAGGACCAAGAAGAGCCCCTCTTTGCGGGAGATCTTCCCTACCGATTTGTTCGGAACCCTTTCTACCGGCTCACCTTCAACGATAATCTCGACAATATCGGCGGGCTCTCTGACGTGAGTCTTATCGCTCCAATTCTTGAGCGCCTAAATGAGTTGGATACGTTGATGCTGTGGTTCGCCCAAACAGCCATCCCGATTACGATGATCAACTCCGGACTCGTAGATAATCCAGAGCAAGTACGCTCCCAGCTTCGGGACTCTACTTCTCCGGGCTCTATCGTCGAAGTGATGGGGAAAGCGAACGCCTCAATGGCAGACATCATTGGGCACACCCAAACTCCGAGCCTATCTCCTGAGTTTGTGGCAATGCGCGACCGCTGCATTCAAATCATCGAATTTGTCTTGGGCATTCCCCAATACTCTCGTGGAGTTGTAGGAGTCTCCGATGTGGCGACGGAGGTCGCCCTGGCTGATACGGCTACACGCACGCGAAATGGTAGACGCCAGAAGGAAATCTACGATCTCATTGGGTGGCAGTCCCAGTCTATTATTGGGCTCTACGAGGAGTTCCTGGCAGAGGACGAAATCCTGCCCGTTCGGATGCTGGGGCAGAACGACATGATTGACGTGACTCGGGCATCCATGATGGCCCGAGAGATTCTTTCTGCCCAAGGGGAAGAGCCCCTGGAATACGACTACACGGCGGTTCCGTACTCCCCCACAGAAAATAATCGGCTTGTGCAGCTTCGGAATCTGCAGCAGTTTTTCCCCCTCCTTGCTGAGGCCCCCCAGGTAAACCAGAACACTCTGGTCCGAAAACTGGCGGAACTCCTGCAGATGGAAGACATCCTGAAGGACCCAGAAGAAATCGAAGCAGAGCTTCAGATGACACAACAGCAAGCACAGCAAGCTGACTCCGCTCTGGCTCCCCCCGGACAGGACACCATTGCATCGGGTGCTCTCCCCCCGGGCACTAACGAACAGCCGATGCCCCCGAATGTGGAGGGTGGCGCAGGAATGGGCTCTCCTCTTACGGGCTTTGGCGGCGCTCCCTTTGACTTGAACCCCGACATTCCCAGGAATCAGTAATGCCCTTGTATGAAGGCCGGTGCTCTGCCCATGGCACCTTTGAAGAAATTCTCAGTGTAAACGAATACGTACTCAATGCTGGGCTGAACTGCCCTGAGTGCGGGCACCACGCAAAAACGATAATCGCGCCGGTCCGAACGATTGGGCCGATGCCCTCCAAGCCACTAGTTATCGACCAGATTGGGCAGACCTTCCACTCGAAGGCTGAACAACGCGCTTATTTTGACAAGCATCCGAATCGCCGAATTGTGGATCCAAGCGACTCCAGTTTTGTCGCTCTCAAGGACAATGCCCGCGAAGCTGCGGAAACAGCAGCCAAAAAACTGGGGTTTCGAGACCATGATGATCGCCGCGCCAAGGTAAGGAAGGCGAAGGCCCACCAAAAGGCCATCAAAAGTGGTGACCATAAGGTCCAGGCAGAAGTTGGATGAATTTTTCTTCTTTTCTGGGCAAAATTATGTCTGTGGCTTATGCTTTCCTTGACTGGCTTCCCAGACTCCGGTAAAACCTGAATACGCAAATACGTTAGGAGGCTTCATGGCCAACGGAATGCCCTTCGCCGCAGACGCGAGCGCGGAAGAGGAAATGCCTTCTGAGATGGAGGACGAAGATTCTCCTATCGAGGAAGAAGTCGTCGGTGGGGAAGTCGAGGAGATGGCGGAGGAGCCGATGGGACCTCCCGCGTCTTTGGAAGACGGAGTTGCCTCGCTCGTCGAAAGCTGGGAGCCCACCACCCCGGAAGGCGAGAAGTATTTGGCTGACCTGGAACGCGTTCTCGGTGAGGCTGGAGGTGGGATGGAAGAGGAGATGATGGGAGAGGATGCAGCGGCAGGTCCTATGGGACTCGCTGACCTCCGAAACTCTGTCGCCTCGAAGCTCGGGCCCATGCTCGGAGGCCCCGCATCGTGAGTGAAGCAGTCGTCCCCACCACTGATGCCCCTGTCGCTGTCCCTGAAGTAGCGGCAGCAGAGAGCGCTCCCGTTGCCACACCGGAAACTTCGGTGTCGGGCGAGGCGGCCACTTCGGCGTCTATTCCCGGGGGAGCCCCTGCACCTACCCGGGCCGACGATCCTTGGCCCGAAGTAGAGTGGGGCGAGTGGGATGGCGAGGTTGAGTCTCTTCCCAAGCAGTACCATAAGACTGCTTCGGGCATGAGGAATTGGTACCATAATGCCATGAGTGGTCGAGAGGACGAAATCGAGTCCCTCCGCTCTATGTACGCTGCCATGCTTACCGGGGAAGAAGACCCCCGAGTTGGTGAGCTTACAGGAAAATTGGAAGCTCTTCAGGCGCAGCACGACTCCCAGACGGGCGAGTTCAACGGCCTTAGAGAAGCCTTTGCCCAGAACGAAACCAAGATGGTCACAGATTATGTTGACCGTTTCTGGAAGGATCACGCTGAGTTGAAAGAGGATTCAGCAAAGCTCGACAAGTTTACTAATTTCTTGGAAGAGAAAAATGAGTTCGGTGGAATGTGGGATGGCCACATTGCTGCACAACTCGTAAATCTCCCAGAAGAGGCTCTGCAAATCGCTGTCCAAGCAAAGAAGGACGGTGTTGCAGACGAATATGCACTGAAACTGGCACAGGCGAACGCCCAACTCAATGAAGCCAAAGCCACACCCTCCCCGGAGGAGATCAAAGCAGCCCACGCGGAGGCCAAGGCACTTGCCGAAGCCAAGCAGCCGCGAGTGGGAGCTAAGATCACGAATGGAGCCACTCGTTCCTCTCGCCCAAGGATGGCGAAGCAGGGGATGGGTGACGCCAAATCTTTGGACGATTTGAGACTTCTGGCTTCTCGCCGTGCATTTGCTGTGCATGGTGGGGGGCGGAAATAAGCTGGGGGATTCCCCCCCTTTCCCTGACCCCCACGAGGATTATTCCAAATGGCAATCCAACCTGATGTACTTGCAACTGCGTTGCAAGACCTCGCCCCTGGGTACTCGGAACTGTTCTCCCTCTGGCACCCGCTCATGGAGCGCGTGGTCAAGCGGGGGAATGTGGACCGTGCTACTCTCAAGGGCCCCTGGCGTGAATTCGTCGTCGTCAATCAAGGACCGGGTACTGTTACCCAGGTGCTGACTGGCTCCGAAGTCATCGCTGGTGGCCGTACTCAATCCGCACAGCGTGGAAACACCTATGCGCCTCGATTGATTTACGCGTTCGACGTTCCTGGAAAGGACTTGGCGCAAGCGAATGGTGAAAACGACCTCGCTAAAATCATCAAGCGTTATCCGGAGCTTGCGCTCTCGGATTTCCACGAGCGTATTGCTAACCAGATGGCTGCCGGAAACGGTACTGGTGTTGGCGGTTTCCTGACCCTGAACGGGCAGCAGACCTACAACCCCGAAGGCACGGTTCGTCAGGGTGGTTTGGAGTTCCTGACTCCGGTTGCTCAACGCGCGTTGGGTAGCTCAATCTTCGGAATCACGAAGAACGCAACCACTGCAAGTGGTTGGTACAACCAGTACGGAAACGTCACCTCTTTCGCAACTAACGGTCGTCAGACCATGCGTCAGGTCTACTACACCGCGAGTCGTCAAGGCTCAAAGGCAAGTGGTCCTGTGGATCTGCTCCTCGGAGACGAGAGCAGTTATCTCAACTACATCGACGACTTGGACGATCAGGTCCGCGTGATGCGAGTTGAGGGCGACAAGGCCCCGAAGGCTATCCGCCAGGGAATTCCTTTCCTGGAGGCTGACTTCTTCCTTGAGCAGTCCATCACAGACGGAATCACAGGTGGTGCCCTTACGGGTGTCGCTGCTAACGGAGCAATCTACATGCTCAAGACGGATACATGGCACATGTACACGCTTGGACATGACTCCGGTATGGAGACGAAGGGTGACTTCGCTATCCGTGGTCCCATTCGGATTCCCGAGCAAGACATGTGGCGGTACGAGTACGTACTGAACATGGGCATGTACTGCGATCAACTTCGAGCCAACGGTACCGTCACCGGTGCTGGAACCCCATAAGGAGATCCCCTCATGTCTACAACTGCTGCTGGAATTTCAGTAACTACCATCTCGGCAGCCAAACTCGCGCCCCTTGGGTTCGAGTTGGCTGTTCCCACCCCCGATGGGGGAGAGGACGTCTACATCTATGTCTTCAACGACAGCGGGGGTCCCCTCGTCGTCGGACAGATGCAGACTCGAAAGGCGGGCACAGCCACCTACCACGTAGCCCAAGCGGGGGCGATCAACCCCGCACAGGCGGTAGGACTGTGTACAACTGCCATCCCCAATAACAACTACGGCTTCCTGCTCCGCAAGGGTCACGGCGTTGCGGTAGCAGGCGGCGCTGTCACGGCTAACCTAGGTCTAATCCTAGGAGCCGCTGGCGTCGTTACTCACGCAGCAGCCGTCACTGGCAGCGCGTGTGGGAACACACTGGCGGGCGTTGGTGGTGCAGGAGCAATCACGGTGTTCCTCAACTGCCAAGGCTAATCACCCGCGTGGTGTAAACTTAGGGAGCACCCCTCTTCGGGGGGGTGCTCACCTCAGCGCGGGAGTGCGTCGTGAACCTGAAAGACATCCGGACTGCTATTTTCTCGCAGGCTGACTGGGCTCCCACGCAGTCTACGGATGCAATCACGCGCGTAAACGATTTTATCAATAGGGCCTACTTCCAACTCGTGGAAGAAGCCCCGTTTCTGTTTTTCCAGAAGCGCGTCAGCTTTTTCACTCGCGTAGATAAAACGCCCGATACGATTGCCGGCGCAATTGATGATCTCTCTGTCGTCGCGAATGACGCTTGGGTTCTCCAAAGAAACCGTCTCAACGCTACCCCTGGGCTCGTCCTTTGGGATGAAACGGGTGCTTGGCGCGGCCGGATGATCCTCTTGACTGATGCTCAGGGGATCCCGCACCGTAGAATGATTCGAGACATTTGGACTGAGGGAAACAACCAGCGGATGAGTCTCTACCGTCCGTGGAATAACGTCACCGCGACGACCCTGACCTATCGGATTTACTCCGAAGATTACTACCTCCCGGATAACGTGATTGAGGTGAACTCAATGCGCCTCTTTCGAGAGAACCAGTCCTGGCCCCTCGATATCACTGGGCAGATGGAGGCGGAATACCTCTCACTCGCTGAGTCTCCAAGTATCGTAGCGGCTGGAGTCCCTCGAGCAGCATTTCGCAGATACCACCAACAAATCGAATCCCCCACCGCTGCTCCCCTCTCGGAAATCAAAAATTCACCGGGCCTCTGGGTGGGCCCAGAACCGCCCGGACAGTTTGAGTATTGTTTCACATATTGTTGGGGATACCGAGACGCCGATTGGCGAGACTTCGGCCCCTCCCTAAATTACTATGCCGCCCAGACGACACCCTCTCGTTTGGAGCCCATGTGGGAAAGCTCCCCAAGTCCGGCCACAAAGATCACATCTATTTCATCGGCGGCAGATCCGCTCGCTGCGGGTGCCGGGCTCATTCGACTAACGCTCCCAGACATCGACTACATGCAAGGCTTTGGCCGAAGCTTACCTCTCCCCGTGGATGCTCGATATCGCCGGTCTGGGTGGAGGAAACGGATTTATCGGCGCAGGATTACAGTTGATCCCGCCAACTATAGTGTGCTCGCGAATAAGTTCGGCTCTGCGGCTGACGCTTGGGGAGGCGCAATCGCGCAGGAAACTCCTGACGCTTTCGTCCTCCTCGATGACATCTCAGGATTCCAAGTCATCTACGACGATACTGGAGCGATTCTTCCGGATTATCACCGTAGGCTACGAGAAGTGAACGGGTATCAGTCCATCCGTTTGTACCCACGCCCCGATCAGAGATATCAGGTTGATGTCAGATGCCTTCGTCGGCCCGAGAAATTGAAGGACGACTACGACGCC
>Ga0098044_1000934_pt1 | contig 15336 bp, 11 predicted proteins | sample 10_taG_FD_75053 | JGI IMG/M metagenome (GOLD analysis project Ga0098044, IMG submission 75053) | Marine viral communities from the Subarctic Pacific Ocean - 10_ETSP_OMZ_AT15264 metaG | ecosystem: Environmental > Aquatic > Marine > Oceanic | place: Pacific Ocean | collected 2015-01-16 | reverse complement strand
GGTTAATTTTGCCTTGTTAATGACGAGTGCATCTGCAAAATCAGCGCCTTTGGATTTACGGTACTGATCCAGTGCAATCCATGTAGCCTGACCATCCTCAAATCGAATAGCCGGCTCCTGGAAAAGTGCTTTTATCACGGCGATCAGATCTGGCTTACCCAGTTGATATTTCGCGCCCCTCAATGTCCATATGGTTTCAACCAGAACCACATCTGTCACAAGCACCGTAGTTGCTCCTTCGATCAGACTGGCCGCTTTGGTCGACTGCACCGGATCATCTTCCAGTAAATACCTCAGCAGCACATTGGTATCAATGGCGATCATGAAAGCGCTGACTCCATGGATGCCTCATCACTTATTGGCTCCTTCACTTTGACACCATTCAAGATACCTCTGGCCGCTCCGGCAACTTTTTTCACAATGTGAATCTGATCACCCACAACAAAAGTCTCAACCTCATCACCTGGCTTGACACCAATAGCCTCTCGTTGACTGACTGGCAATGTAATTTGCCCTTTCCCGCTAATTTTTGGCATGTCATCACCCTCACAATTCAGATATATTCAAGGCAGCATAATCTTTACTTTTCTTAATATGTAAAGATTGTATCTGAATTTAAATAATGACTCACCGTATATAGACTATTATTTGACGCGCTGCTTCCGGCTTCCGGGAGCGGTCAGTGCATCATAGCTCAGATGGTAGACGACCACAGCATATCGCTAGTCGCTCGGCGGGCGGAAACTCAGCCTGGCGGCTTCGGACAGTCCGCCCGCTTTCTCGAGCGACGGTCAGGACATCATTTTACGTATCTCAGCCGACCACTGCCTAGCGTCTCTCACCCGGCAGCCGAAAACTCGGGGGGAGCGGTCAGTGCATCATAGCTCAGGTGGCAGACGACCACAGCATATCGCTTGTCGCTCGGCGGGCGGAAACTCAGCCTAGCGGCTTCAGACAGTCCGCCCGCTTTTCCGAGCGACAAGCGATATGCTAGACGTGGTCTTATTGTCTGTCACCTGAGCTATGATGCCCTTCCCTTGTGCCGCTGATTCCTGCCAGAGCTTGGAAAACCTCTCCTGAAACAGCGCGGCGTCATTTGTGGCGTAATACACTCAGTAATATTGAAAATCTATGAGTGAGCACAAGACCGGCGGGTATACGTGTGATTCAGGAGAGATGTCGGCGGACAGGACGTCCGCCGCCAAGCGCTCCAGGGATGGATTTACGCGCGCTCCCGAGTGAACACCCGTATACCCGCTGGGCGCTTAAGCCTTAATTATCGGCGTAGCACTGGCTTGAGGCGTTCCTGGCAGATAAGGTTAGAAGAGCCAGACCTTCTGCGGGCATGGAAAACCTCTCCTGAAACAGCGCGGCGTCATTTGTGGCGTAATACACTCAGCAATATTGAAAATCTGTGAGTGAGCACAAGACCGGCGGGTATACGTGTGATTCAGGAGGGATGTCGGCGGACAGGACGTCCGTCACCAAGCGCTAAACTCTTAAATTCTGAGTAGCACTGACTTGAGGCGCAGCTGGTGTGTAGGTTCAAAAAGCCAGACCGTCTGAGGGCATGGATGCCCGAAGCGAGCCTACATGGAAGTATTCACGGCGCGTCTGGCGTTTGAACCTACACACCAGTTGCGCCGTGAACCGAGTGACCTGTCAGAAATTACGTCGCGTTGTTGATGAAAACACGGTCGCGCTCCCGCAACTCATTAATCCGAATCATATCCTGCAACTCCTCAACATAATCCATACCCCGCTCAGAATAACGAGTCAGGCCACGTGCCAGTACCATGGAGTTAAGTTTCAGGCCCTGCATGCGCATGGAAGCGCGCAGGGTGCGCAGGTCTTCATAGCTGGGATGGGTATTGAGGTTGCGGAAATAGGCACGCACAGCGGCATCCACTGAGGCAAAGGCGCGGACTTCGTGACTGGCATCTTCACCACGGCGGTTTGGTACCAGGCCACAACCTTCGTCAAAACACCACTGTCCGAAAATGTTATTACCTTCACGGGCAAAACGCGATGTGCCCCAACCCGATTCGTTGGCTGCCTGGGCCAGCACCAGGGACGTCGGGATGACATCAACACGGCGAACCAGCTCTTTAACCAGCTCATAGTGGCTCAGCACTTCACCGGCAGCCAGAATTCTTTCGGCATCTTCTGACAGAGCTGCCTGATCTGCACTCTCATCTTCGCCAGCGACGCCGTCTTCAATGTTCCGGGCGGCAATCATCGCTTCAACTTCATTTCTGAAACCAAAGCCTTTGGCAATTTCGTACAGGCGAGCGACTTCGATATCGGTTAGCTCCTGGTCGTGATTGAGCACGCCCCACATCGGCAGCAGCTCTTTACGCAAACCTGCCAGACGGGCATTTTCTGTTTCCACGAAGTCCGTCATGAAGGCAAAAAAAGCAGCTTTGCGCTCATCGACCTGTTCATAAATCGTAAAATCGGGGACTTCGACAATGAATTCCGGTTCTTCCTGGACCATCTGATCTTCCAGCAGTAAATCCTGCATGGTCAGGTCTTCCAGAAAGGTTTCTGACTGTCGGTATTGGGCAAAGGCGGTAAAGGTGAAGGCCGCCAGCGCAGATACGGCGCCAATACGCGCCAACATGGGCAGTCGAGAATGTTTGAATAAATCAAGCACTATTAACAGTCCTCTAGTTCAGTTTTACTGTTCCTGTACGATCCGGTTCCTTTTGAGATCCGGAGCAATTCACTTTCAGGCTAGCGTCACGATTCATGTCAGGGTTTATGACATGGTTCATAACACAGGGGCTGAGTGTATCCGACCTTAACTGCCTCCTCGGCAAGTTGGGGAGTCGGGTGCTTCTTGCATGGCGATCAGCCACTCATCAGGGGTATACAAATGCAAGGCCAAGGCATGCACCCCCGCTTTCAACTCTTCAGCCAGCACACCATAGATACGTTGGTGACGCTTGACTGGATTGAGGCCTTCAAACTGGTTTGAGACAGCGGTCAGCTTGAAATGAGACTCTGTTGCCGGACCGGCATGCATATGACTCTCATTAATCAGTTCAATATGCTCGGGCTCAATAGCGGCGGTGACCTTGTCATTAATCTTCTGCGCCATCGATCCTGCTTCTACTGACATGCTTATCGACTACCTCATTACATTGAAATCTTTCACAATATTCGCATTTCGAGCAAACATTATGACCAAATGTGGCAAGATTATAGCACAGCCTTCGGGGGCATCGACAAGAGTGCCGACTATTCGATGCCTGCTTACCGAGGATTCGTTGTCTTTAATCCGGCAGCACAACAACGGAAAAGTGAATAAAAAAAATCGGTTCAGACAGCTCCACCTCTTTCGTTGGCGGGGGACGATGAAGCTGTCCGAACCAAGAGCACCGATTCCTTCCGGAACTTTGGGCCTGCATGAGGCCCTGGTCACTTTCCAGAGCGTGTACTTCATGCTGCCTCCGAATCCCTGGAGAACAGTTCACCATTCAGCACTCGCCTTCCCTCCTCATAACGGACTGCCTCAATCTTTATTCCCACGTGTTATCATTCGCAGCAAATTTTTTTGACTCAGACAGAGACTCACTGCCCCATGGCCATATCCTGGTATCCCGGACACATGTTCAAGGCCAACAAAGAGCTGGCCAAACTGATGCAACAGATAGACGTTGTCATCGAAGTATTGGATGCACGGCTGCCCGGTGCCAGCTCCAATCCGCTGATGCACAAGATGCGCCGCCAGCACCACAAACCCTGTCTGCATATCCTCAACAAAGCCGACCTGGCCGACCCGCATCGCACCCGCGAGTGGATCAAATACCTCAACAGCCAGACAGACTGTGCGGCGCTGGCCAATGGCAAGCTGCAAAAAGGTGACGCCAAGGCGCTGAGCACACAGCAAATCGTTAGCCAGTGCCAGCAACTGGTCAAAAACCTGCCACCCAAGCGTAAATACACCGCTGTGATCGCCGGCATTCCCAATGTTGGCAAATCCACCCTGCTCAACCTGATGGCGGGCCGAAAACTGGCAGTCACCGGTAACGAACCGGCAGTCACAAAAAAACAGCAGCGCATCAAGCTCAACGAGCAGTGGTACCTGTTTGACACCCCCGGTGTGCTGTGGCCAAAACTGGAAGACCAGGACGCTGCCGTGCGCCTGGCCGCCTCCGGTGCTATTCGCAATACCGCAATTGTGTTTGAGGATGTCGCGATGGATACCGCCGAGTTCCTGATCCGCGATTTCCCTGAAGCCATGAAAAAGCATTACGGCTTCAAAGAGCTGCCGGAAAAGGCAGAAGACTTTATGACCGAGCTGGCCATGCGCCGCTCCTGTAAAACCCGTCACGGTGTCGACTGGCACCGTGTTTCTGAAATCCTTCTGCATGATTACAGGCAAGGAAAACTGGGACGGCTGACGCTGGAAAAACCGCCAACAACACCCAATGAGACTGATAAGTCGGGTGAAAAAGCAGCAACAAAGGCAGCAGCATCAGAACAACAGTCACCTGCCTCGCAGTAAAGAGTCATTGCATGTCAAATAATCGAATTTTCGCAGTGGGCCAGCGATGGCTCAGCGACACAGAGCCAGACTTAGGGCTCGGAACCGTCAGTGAAATACAGGGTCGCACCGTGACCTTGCAGTTCAACGCCAGTGAGGAACAGCGTCAATACGCCCAGGCCAGCGCCCCGCTGACCCGCCTGATCCTCAAACCCGGTCATCATATTGACCTGGCCGAGATGCTGGAGCGTGAAGACGCCAAACAGGCCGAAATTGTTGATGTCAATCTGACCCCTCAGCACACGCTGGTCTATCAGGTTCGCGTGGGCGACGAGACTCATCCGTTACCCGAAGTGCTGCTGCCAGATGATGTCAGCATGAACCGCCCACTGGATCGGCTTTTTGCCGGTCAGTTTGAATCACACTACTGGTTCAATCTCAAACGCGACGCCTTGCGTGTGCAAGGTCAGGCAGAGCGAAGCGGACTGATGGGACTGAGCAGCGTCCGCGCCGAACTGATTCCCCACCAGGTTTATATCGCCAATGAAGTCGCCAGCCGCTATGCGCCACGGGTCATGCTGGCAGATGAAGTTGGCCTGGGTAAAACCATCGAAGCCGGCATGATCCTGCAGCAGCAACTGGTCAGCGGGCTGGCTAAACGCGCCCTGATTGTCGTGCCTGACGCCCTGACTCATCAATGGCTGGTCGAGATGTTGCGACGCTTCAACCTGAGGTTCACCATCCTCGACAAGGCACGGATCAAAGCCTTGCGCGACAGTGACGGCGACAACCCTTTCCAGAGTGCGCAACTGGTGCTCTGCCCGCTGAGCCTGTTCGCCGAAAACAGCAGCGACACAGCCGATGCCTGTCAGGCTGGCTGGGATCTTTGCATCATTGATGAAGCCCATCATATTGAAGCCGCCCATATTGAAGCCGCCCATATTGAAGCCGACCATATTGAAACCGACCACGTACTCAATGGCGCAGATCCTGCCGATGCCCAAACAGAACAGACAAAACAGACGGCACAGCCAGCTTCCCGGGACAATGCCAGCACCGGCGACCAGACGCTACTGACACTGCAGCACCTGGCTGCCGCCTGCAAAGGCCTGCTGTTACTGTCCGCGACACCGGAACAAATGGGCAACGCCAACTTTTTCGCCCTGTTGCAATTACTCGACCCGGCCCGCTTCAACGATTACCCGTCCTTTCTCAAAGAACAACAGGCCTACCAGAAGGTGGCCGCTGATATTGACAAGTTGCAGGACAAATTTGCGGACAAGCCGGAACAACTGGCCGATCTGCTGGACCAGCACGGCACCGGACGGGTGCTGTTCCGCAATACCCGTCAAAACCTGCAAGGATTCCCCAAACGGGTGCTGCACCCGCATCCGCTGAGCCCTGATGCTGCCGCCGCCAAGCTGCCATCGACCAGTGATGAAGACAATGCATCAGCAGCGCGCCTGGCGCCACACAGTCAAAAGCTGGCCTGGCTGGCCGATTGGTTGCCCACCGTAGACGGAAAGGCCTTGCTGATCTGTGCCAGTGACGACCTGGCCATTGCCATCGACTATTACCTGCGCCGTCATGCCGGCATTCGCAGCACGGTGTTCAACCGCAAAATGAGCCTGCTGGAACGTGACCGTGCAGCCGCCTATTTTGCGGGTGACGAGTCTGACGAAGCCGCGCGTATCCTGGTGTGCTCGGAAATCGGCAGTGAAGGACGCAACTTCCAGTTCTGCCAGCATCTGGTGCTGTTCGACCTGCCCGATAACCCCGACCTGCTGGAACAACGCATCGGACGCCTGGACCGTATCGGTCAACAGGGAAACGTCAATCTGCACGTGCCCTACCGTCGCGAAAATGCCGACGGCAATGCCAGCCCCGAGGCCATTCTGTTCCACTGGTACGACCAGGGCCTCAATGCCTTCACCCAGATTGCCAGCACCGGCTGGCGATTGTGGCAGGAGTTTCGGGAACCACTGCAGGCACAACTTCAAGGCGCCGGGCCTGCTGTCGAGCCTGCCAGTGCTGACGAGAGTGCAGATGAGAGCGCAAATGAGAGCGCAGAGAAGAACCCAAATAAGGGCCCCGATCAATCGCTATCGGCTTTTCTCAAGGCCGTGGCGACCCGCCGGGAAGCCTTGCAACAGGACATGGAGCAAGGTCGTGATCGCCTGCTGGAGCTGAATTCCTTCAATGCAGACACAGCCGCCAGGGTCATCGAAAAAATCCGCAAAACCGAGCAGGACAGCAGCCTGAAAGACTGGATGATCCAGGTACTGGACCGCTACAACGTCCACAACGAAGCAAACCTCGACGGCAGTTACACCGTGATTCCCAGCGATGACATGCTGCTGCCGGTCTTCCCCGGCCTGCCCGAAGATGGCATCGATGCCTGCTTTGAACGCGACCTGGCCGTGCGTCGTGAAGACCGTGCTTTTTTGTCCTGGCAGCACCCCATGATCAATGGTGCCCTGGATCTGGTGATGTCATCACACCAGGGCAAGGCTTCAGTCAGCCTGCTGGAGTGGCAGCCGTCCATACCCGCCCGTACCGACCTGATCATGACTTGCCTGTTCCGCATCAAAGTCAGCGCCCCGTCACACCTGCAGCTGGCCAAATACCTGCCGGAAACTGCGTTTATTCTGCATGCGGTGATGGATGAAGACGGTAAATTTTCCGTCCTGCCCGGCAATGAGAAACTTTACACGGATAGTGGGCTGCGTCCGGTGGATGATGCCCGCCCGGCGATCACCAAGGTGCTGGCCGAATATCAGCGCAAACTGAACAGCCTGGCCAAGAAGACGCGTAAACTCGCCCAGGTGCAAACCGAAAAGCTGGCTGCACTGGCCTCCAAGCACATGCTCGAGCGGCAGACAGCCGAAATCAAACGCCTGCTTGCATTACAGCAGCGCAATCCCAATATAAGGGAAGAAGAAATCGATTATCTGAAAGACCAGACCCGTGCCCTGCATGAATGTCTGAGTCAGGCCAAAGCCCAACTGGTTGCCGTGCACACGATTTTTCCGGACCCGGCACCACCATCAGCAAATCACGAACAGGAATCTTTATGACGCAATCGTCGACCAACGCACATCCGGCCTTTACCTGGCTGCGCAGCCACAACATTCCTTCGCTGCAAATTGAGATGCAGGAGTTTGAGCACAACAAAACCGGTGCCAAGCATTTCCACCTGGCCGCCGACAATCCCGAAAATGTCTTCCTGGTTGCCCTGCGCACCCTGCCCATGGACTCCAAGGGCGTCGCCCATATCCTGGAGCACACCGCTTTGTGTGGCAGTGAAAAGTACCCGGTTCGCGACCCCTTCTTCACTATGATCCGGCGCTCGCTGAACACCTTCATGAACGCCTTTACCAGCAGCGACTGCACGGCATACCCGTTCGCCACCAGAAATCGAAAAGACTTTAACAATTTACTGCAAGTCTATATAGATGCGGTGTTTTTCTCCAATCTACATGAACTGGATTTTGCCCAGGAAGGCCACCGCCTGGCATTTAGCGAAGACGACAATCCAGCCAGTGAGCTGCAGTACAAAGGCGTCGTCTATAACGAAATGAAGGGCGCCATGAGTTCTCCGGTTGCCCGACTCTGGCAGACCATGAGCAGTTACCTGTTTCCGGGCACCACCTATCACTACAACAGTGGCGGTGAGCCAGCCCATATTCCGGACCTGAGTTACGCAGAACTAAAACAGTTCTACAAAACGCACTACCATCCCAGCAACGCCATTTTCATGACCTATGGCGACATCCCCGCTGATGAGCTTCAGGCCGACTTTGAAGCACTGGCGCTGGCCCGTTTTGATCGCTTACCAGTGCATTTCAGCGCCGGGGAAGAGAAGCGTTACCTCGCTCCGGTCAGAGTGCAGGAGTCCTACGCGGTTGACCCCGAAGAAGGCGTCGACAAGCAGACGCATGTGGTGATGGGCTGGTTGCTGGGAGAGAGCACCGACCTGACAGAGCTGTATCGCGCACAACTGCTCAGCTCCGTGCTGCTGGATAACAGCGCCAGCCCGCTGATGCAGGCACTGGAAACCAGCGCAATTGGCCAGGCGCCTTCCCCATTGTGTGGCCTGGAAGACAACAACCGCGAGATGAGCTTCCTTTGCGGCCTGGAAGGCTGCGACCCGGATGCCGCCGCGGCAACAGAGAAACTGGTGCTCGACACCCTCAATGAACTGGCTGAAAACGGCGTCGACGCCTCACACGTCGAATCGGCGCTGCATCAGCTGGAACTGCACCAGCGCGAAATCTCCGGTGATGGCGCGCCTTACGGTCTGCAGTTGCTGATGACCGGCCTGCCCACGGTGGTGCATCGTGGCGACCCCTTTGAGGTGCTCGACATCGAACCGGCACTGGCACAGCTGCGTGAAGACATCAAAGACCCGCAGTTCATACCTGGTCTGATCAAGCGCTGGCTGCTGTCCAATCAGCACCGTGTCACACTGACACTGACCCCGGATACTGAACTGGCCAACCGCGAAATCCTCGCCGAGACCAGCAAACTGGCGTCAATCCAGGCTCGCCTGAGCGATGAAGAAAAAGCTGCCATTATTGATCTGAACAAGCGCCTGGACGAGCGCCAGATGCAGGAAGACGATCCCGGCATGCTGCCCAAAGTCACATTGGATGACGTCCCCGCTGAACTGCCGGACATCCCCGCAGAAGACCTGGACACAGACATTGGTCCGGTCAGCTGGTATGCCCAGGGCACTAACGGTCTGGTCTACCAGCAGGTGATCGTCGATTTGCCAGAACTTGAGGAAGATCTGCTCAGCGCCCTGCCCTGGTTCAGCACACTGTATCCGGAGCTCGGTGTCGGTGATGAGACTTATGCCGAGATCCAAAGCCGTCAGGCTGCCGTGACCGGGGGCATGAACTGTTTTGCCAGCATGCGCAGCGCACTGGAGGACGAGCAGAACATGAAGGCCGTGCTGGTGCTGTCCTCCAAATCACTGGTGGCGCGTCACAGCGAAATGAGCCAGCTGCACTATGACAGTTTCTTCAAGGTGCGCTTTGATGAGAAACAGCGCATCCGCGAGTTGCTCAACCAGCTCAGCGCCCGTCAGCTCAGTAATGTGACCGGTCGCGGCCACAGCCTGGCGGTTTCTGCCGCCTCCAGCGGCATGAGCCCGACTGCCCAGCTGGGTCACCAGTTTACCGGCCTTGCCGGTATCCGTCGCCTGAAGCAGTTCATCAAGTCACTGGACGATGACAGCCAGCTGGATGCCCTGATGGACAAGTTTCAGCGTATTCACAAGCTCATTACTCAGGCGCCACGCCGCTTCCTGCTGATTGGTGAAGCTGCCCAGCGCGATGAATTGTTGCAGACGCTGCAGCAGACCTGGCAACAGGCGCCAGCAGCCGATGCTGCACAGGCGGCGCTGACATTGCCCACCACCCGGGAACCGGTTCGTGAACTATGGACCACCAACACCCAGGTGCAGTTCTGCGCCAAAGCCTACCCCACCGTACCCGGTGGCCATGACGACCATCCGGCACTGTGCGTGCTGGCTGGCGTGCTCAGAAACGCCTACCTGCACCGCGCCATCCGCGAACAAGGCGGCGCCTACGGTGCCGGTGCCGAACAGGATCCGATGTCCGCTTCCTTCCGCTTCTTCTCCTACCGTGACCCACGCCTGGAAGAAACCCTGCAGGACTTCGACGGTTCAGTAGACTGGATGCTCAATGAAGAGCTGCATGAACGCCTGGTGGAAGAATCCATCCTGGGCGTGATCAGCAGCATGGACCGCTCCGTATCGCCTTCCGGGGCGGCGAAGCAGGAGTATTACAACCGTCTGTTCGGTCGCACCCGTGAAAGCCGCATGGCGTTCCGCCAGGCAATTCTGGGTGTGACGCTGGATGACCTGCGGCGGGTGGCTGAGAAGTACCTGCGGCCGGAACTTGGGAGTGTGGCGGTGGTGTCGAACAGTGGGCAGGCGGCGGTGGCTGAGAAGCTTCAGTTGACGGTGCAGGCGCTGTGATTTTCAGGTGCTCGGCGTAATTTATGCCGGGCACCGTTGATGAATCTGGGGAGGCGGTCAGGGCATCATGGCTCAGAGGGCAGACGACCACAGCATATCGTCTGTCGCTCGGCGGGCGGAAACTCAGCCTGGCGGCTTCAAACAGTCCGCCCGCGTTTTCGAGCGACAGGCGATATGCTTAACGTGGTCTTACTGTCTGCCCTCTGAGCCATGATACCCTTCCCTTGTGCTGGGTTCTGTTGGTGGTGGTTCTTTTGCTGGAACGCACGCCTTGCTCGCTCAATCCTGTCACTGCGGCATTCAAATGTCAGAGGCGCACCTGAAAATCACAGCGCCTGCTTTAATCGTACCGGGGACTCCCACTCTGAATAGAATCTTCTCAGCCACGGTAATGTAACAACCATGGCGAACTTTAACCGCTGGCACCACCATCAAGTTCAATCTTCTGTGAAATTACTTTAAGTAATTTTTTGAATTTTTAATTATTATTTTTCAGATAGTTAAGTATTGTTTTGAGGGATAACGTAAATTTTTTTGCACAAACGTGGGAACTTTCAACAAAGCCAATAGTCTGATTAAGTGTAGGTAGATTGCAGACAAAATTGTGGGTTTTGTTTCATTTATCTCTCCCTTGATAGTAGTATGACTCTAAGCTCGGCCTGATCCGCCGGGCTTTTTTTTATGCTTGCATTTTTTGGCTGAGAAAAGCAGTCGTGTTAAGCGTAACGCGAGCGTTTGATAAACAGTTGCGCCAGCGCAATACCCAGTAAGGTACCCAGCAGATCGGCAACCAGATCCAGGGGATCGGCGCTGCGGCCCGGGATAAAACTCTGGATCCATTCACTCAAAATACCCAGTATCAACATCACAATGAAGGCGGTTGATCCGACCTGGGTCAGTCGCAGGCGCCGTTTGCTGGCGGGACGTTGATAATTGCCAGACACGTTTGCGGCGTCTCGACTGCAGTCATGGCTGTTGACGGTCTGCTTGAGACGCTGAGTGACGCGGTTATGGATAGCCAGTGTCACAGGCAGGGCCGTTGCCAGAAACAGAATGACATGCACCACTTTATCGGTGGGAAACCAGCTTGGCGATGGCGGTCGGGGTGGCAGGTTGATCAGTGATTTCAGCCAGTCCCTCAGGACAATCACCCAGTCGCCGGGCAGGGACAGAATGGCAAAAAGCAGGATGATGGCAGACAGCGCCAGTAAGTCGTCCCTGTTGAACTGCATGGTGTTCGCTCTCTCGTTACTGTCAACTAATAGCAATCACACCTGATAAAAGTCACGATACCAGGCCACAAAGCGGTCAATACCATCTTGCAGCTTGGTATCCGGTCGATAGCTCATGTCGCGGGCCAGCGCATCCACATCCGCATAGGTGGCTTTCACATCACCGGGCTGAATCGGCATCATGTCCTTCTCAATCGGCTCTCCTACCGCGGTTTCAATCGCTTCAATAAAATCCATCAAGCGTACCGGCTGGTTATTGCCGATGTTATAGATGCGATACGGCGCTATGGAGGAATCCGGACTGGGTGAATCAGAGTGCCAGTCACCATTGGACTGAGCGGGCTGATCAATGACACGGATCACCCCTTCCACGATGTCGTCGATATAAGTGAAGTCGCGCAACATATCGCCGTGATTGAACACCTTGATGGTATCCCCATTAAACGCAGCCCGGGTGAACAGGAAAGGTGCCATGTCAGGACGCCCCCAGGGGCCGTACACCGTGAAGAAACGCAACCCGGTGGTTTGCAGGCCGTACAGGTGTGAATAGGTATGCGCCATCAGTTCGTTGGACTTTTTGCTGGCCGCATAAAGAGAGATAGGATGATCCACATTATCCGTGGTGGAAAACGGCATTTTGGAGTTCAGGCCATACACCGACGACGATGATGCGAAGCACAGGTTTTTCACATCGAAGTGCCGGCAGGCCTCCAGCACGTTCATGAACCCAACCACATTGGCACTGATATAGGCGCGAGGATTTTCCAGCGAGTATCGCACCCCGGCCTGCGCAGCCAGATTACAGACCGCATCAAAGCGATGCTCTTCAAACAACGCATCCATGGCCTGCTGGTTTTCCAGCTTCATCTGCACAAAGCGGTACCTGGGCTGTGTGCCCGACTCCAGCGTTGGCAACGTATCCAGCGGCTGATCATCCGAAACCTGTGCAGGCAAGTCCGTGGTATCAATACCGGCTTCCTGCAGACGCCCCAGTTTCAGGGCAGGATCATAGTAATCATTGAGACTGTCGATGCCGACCACGTCATCGCCGCGCTCAAGAAGGCGCTGAACCAGGTGGAAGCCGATAAAACCGGCGGCACCGGTGACGAGAATTTTCATAGCTGCTCCCTCATTACTGCTTAGTCCTTGTGAGTATGACGTTTCTCATTATCCCTGATTCCATATTACAGGATTTCTACAGTTCCCGCTGCCACGGTTCCGGCCTGCTCCGGGCTCTTTTCAAGCGTCAGGTTTATCTCGTGGTTCCGGCGCCTTGAGTCAGCAGGACATAACGCCGGACACGCCGTATATACATCCATGTAGGCTCGCTGCGGACATCCCTGTCCGCAGACGGTCCGGCTTATATTGTCCTGCTGACTCAAGGCACCTACCTTAGTAGCTATATCCACCGCACAAGACTCGGCTTGCTTGAAAAGAGCCCGGAGCAGACCTCCCTCAAGTGGCATGGTCGGGAATTATCATTCAGCCCATGGGGGATTCTGGCTTTTGAGCAGGTTTTGGCGTGTTGAATCTTCCTCTAACTGCATTTAGAGGCATGGGTAGCGTCAAACCCAAACAGGTCAGACGCGCATTGAAGGTAGGTCCTGCCAGTAGTCTGTCAAAGTAAGCCAGACCTTCTGTGGACAAGGATGTCCACAGAGAGCCTACAGGGATGTATTCACGGCGTGTCTGGCGTTTTGACAGACTACTGGCAGGACCGGAACATAAGCAATGACCTCAAAGCGCCCCAAAAGCCAGAAAATGCGGATTCTCAAATCCCGTCTTCCCATACCCCAGATCCTGCCGCTCAAGGTTCGTCAGCCGCCCACCAGCCGCGCGCAACACTGCGTGACCTGCCGCAATGTCCCACTCCATGGTACGACCCAGACGTGGATAGAGATCGGCTTCGCCAGCAGCCACCAGGCAGATCTTCAGGGAGGAGCCGGCGTTACGGACTTCGGCGACTTTCTGGTCGCCTAAGAATTGTTTCAGGGCCTCAGGATCACCGTGGGAACGGCTGGCGACCACAGTGAGACCCTCAGCAGGAATGTCGCGAATCTGGATATCACGGACTTCACCCGCTTCGATGACCTGGGCGCCGTGTCCGACGCAACCGGCAAAGAGGCGATCGATGGCAGGCGCATAGACAACGCCAAGTATCGGCTGGCCGTTTTCGATCAGCGCGATATTGACGGTGAATTCGCCATTGCGGTTAATGAACTCACGGGTGCCATCCAGGGGATCAACCAGCCAGAAGCGTTCGGCGATCTGCTCAGTTTTACCGGCGGCAACGGCCTCTTCGGCAATAATGGGAATCTCGGGGGCAAGTTCGCGCAACGCCTCGATGATCACCGCTTCCGCCTTTTCATCCGCTTCGGTCACCGGGGAGTCATCTGATTTGCCGCGTACCTCAAAATCGGTGTTGTAGATATCCATGATCACCTGCCCGGCGTCGCGCGCCACCTCAATCAACGCCGCCTGCATCTCAACAGGATTACGGGTCATTGCTGTCTCAATCGCTGTTTCAATCGATGTCTCAATCGCTGTCTTATCAGTCACTTCTGTCATTGTGGTTTCCATTCCAAGGCTGAATAAATGTCGAGATACCTAATCTAGCACACATCAGAGGTGCTATAAGAAAAGGAATACGGCGTACTTGAAAGGAAAGCGATGTGCTCAAAGGAAAGCGATGTGCTCAAAGGAAAGCGATGTACTTGAAAGGAAAACGATGTGCTAAAAGGAATGCAATGTGTTTAAGAGAGACTAAATCAATGGCTAATTATCAATGATGGGTTCATGGGGACCTGTGTATGGGCAAGAAATCTGTCTAAAATTTGATGTTTTTTAAAAATGCGGGATATACCCAGTCAGTTTGAATTATTTTCCCAATATACCATGTAAAAATACGTTCGACCTTTTATACACTGTTAAATACATAACCTTATTGGATATACCGCATCTTATTGGATATACCGCATCCTATTGGATATACCGTATCTTATTGGGTATACCGAGTCACTCGTAAAATTACACGATATAACCTGTAAAAAATTAGTTTTGACTTGATATAACGTGACAATTTTATTTCGTCATTTTTTTAACCAGTACACAAGGAAAGCAACTCAGTGGCTAGTAAGGGATTCATCGACCACATCACCGTTGCCTCGTATGATGACTACAAAGCTTTGGCGGCAAATATTAAAAATGCGAGAAAATTGCGTGGGTATAGCCAGCGAGAAATCGCAAGCTGCTGTGGAATGTCATTCACTACATACCAGGCGATTGAAAAGGCAAGTTTGACCGTTTCCTTTGGTGCGGTTCTGGCAGCACTTGGCTTTCTGGAATTATCTGCCGAGCTACAAAAGGTTGCAGCCATTGAAAATGATCGTGTTGGAAGGCAACGGATGCTCATCAAATTGGGGCTGGAGGATGATTACGATTTCAGCTGAGAGCGCAGAAGTGGTCATTGCATAGTGAAATGCAGTGTAAGCGCCAATAAACCAGCATCTACATTCGGTTCGTAAGATTGCCCACACTGATTTTCTCGTCAACCTCAGGAGGAATCAGCATGACGCATACCGAACGAAAACGCGCTTGGCAGCAGC
>Ga0098044_1000932_pt1 | contig 15356 bp, 17 predicted proteins | sample 10_taG_FD_75053 | JGI IMG/M metagenome (GOLD analysis project Ga0098044, IMG submission 75053) | Marine viral communities from the Subarctic Pacific Ocean - 10_ETSP_OMZ_AT15264 metaG | ecosystem: Environmental > Aquatic > Marine > Oceanic | place: Pacific Ocean | collected 2015-01-16 | reverse complement strand
TCAGCAGTTAATGAATTTACATTAGCTAACGCAGCTTCAGGTGCTGGTCCAACTTTATCATCAACAGGTGAAACAAACGTTGATATAAATATTAACCCTAAAGGGTCAGGAGTTCTTAAATCAGGAACTGCAGCAGTTAAAGTTGCAGGAACCGAAACGATGTGGATACCTGCAAATGCATTGTATCTTCCTACAACTAATCCCGCTGACGCGGCATCAGTTGAAACAACAGCAACTAGACCGGAATTAAAAGTTTTAGATTTTGATGCAAGTACAGCACAATACGCACAGTTTGCTATTGCAATGCCAAAATCATGGAATTTAGGAACAGTAACTTATCAAGTTTTTTGGAGTCCAAGTACTACGAATACAGGTAACTGTATTTTTGGTCTTCAAGGTGTCAGTTGTACTGAAGGAGACACAGCCGATGTGGCTTTTGGAACAGCTCAAGAAGTTACAGATGCTGGAATTGGAACTGTAGAAGATGTACAAATGACTGCAGTTAGTTCTGCAATAACAATTGCTGGCTCTCCAGCTGACGATGATCAAACTTTTTTTCAATTATACAGAGACGCAGCAGACGGTAGTGATACTTTTACTGGTGAGGCACGAGTATTAGGAATTAAATTATTTTATACTACTGATGCGGCTAACGACGCATAGGAGTAATTTATGAAAGCGAAACAACCAATATTTACCAATGGAGTGATTGGTAATGAAATTATAGGAGATCCTCCTAGCGATACTCGAGGTAGTCCACAAACAAAAAGTTTTGGATATCAAGTTTTAGGATTTGGATCTGGAGGTAGTGCTCCACCCCCTATAGGTTTTGAATATTTAATTGTTGGTGGCGGCGGCTCAGGTGGAAATAATAAATTTCATGGTGGTGGCGGCGGTGCTGGCGGTTTTAGAACAAATGTTGGTGCAACACTATCTTACACTTCAGGCATTGTTTATACAGTTACTGTTGGCGAAGGAGGAACAACTCCCGTTCCAGGTGGTAATGGTATGAATAATTCAGGAAGTGCTAGTTCTATAGCTGACGATCAAGGAAATGACCCCATTTCATCAGCCGGTGGCGGCAGAGGTGGTCTTGATACAATTCAAGGTTCACAACAAACGCCCGGCGAAGTTGGCGGTGGTGGTGATGGAGGTTCAGGAGGAGGTACTTCTCTAAGTGCAGACTATGGTTTAGGAAATGTTCCATCTACTGATCCTTCACAAGGTAATGATGGTAATAAAAACAACAGCTATCGATGTGGAGGCGGCGGAGGAGCCGGTCAAGCTGGAATTTATCCAGGTGGTACCGGTGGAGCTGGAACAGCGAGTTCAATAACAGGTTCATCAGTTACTTACGCAGGTGGCGGCGGTGGAGGCCAATACCCAAGTGGTCCCGGCGGTTCTGGCGGTGCTGGTGGCGGTGGCGCAGGTTCTTCTGGTGATGGTACTCCAGGAACAGACGGTCTCGGCGGAGGCGGAGGCGGCGCAGAAAGAGCTGCAAGCGGCGGTGGCGGCGACGGAGGAGATGGAGTAGTTATTTTAAGAATGGCAACTTCGGACTACTCAGGAACTACATCAGGTTCTCCAACAATCACAACAGATGGTAGCGACACAATTATTAAATATCTAGCGGACGGGACTTATACATCCTAATGCCTAAACATTTTGCAAAATTAGATGAAAATAATAAAGTAGTAGCACTTCATATTGTACACGAAGATGTTGCACCTACTGAACAAGCTGGAATGGATTTTTTAAATACCATTCATAAAACCAATGCTGTATGGAAACAAAATTTTAAAGATGGCTCTCAAAGAAAACAATCAGCAGCGATAGGATATACTTATGATGAAAGCAGAGATGCTTTTATTGGTCCTCAACCTTATCCATCTTGGACATTGAATGAATCAACATGTGTCTGGGACCCACCAGTTAGTATGCCTGATGATGATAAAACATGGAAATGGAATGAAGAATTAGGCGAATGGGTAGAGATATCTATAATTTCTTAGCCTCATTAATAACTAAGTTAGCAGACAGCACAGTTTTTTTTACTTTACCCATATGCGGATACGATCCGTGAATTACATAGGAAGGCCAGATTATTAATTTGCCCTCTATAGGTTGATAACTTTCAGATCGATATTGAAAACTTTCAGAACCTACATCACTTCTTAATCTGGAATAGGGTGACTGTAAAAAAGTAGCTCCATTTTTTTTATTAGAATCTTTTCCCGCCTGAACATAATATACACAAGACCAACTACAATTATCATGAGTGTGTGGTGCAACGAAACCACCATTTTCGTAATTAATAAACCATGAATCTTTGATGCTGACTCTATATTTTTCTTCAGTGCCTCTTTTTAATATATAATTTTTGGTTGCTTCTTGAAAAACAGTAAAAACACTTGTGGATATAAATTTTAAAACTTTTTGCAAATCCGGATTAGTTTCTTTATGTAAATCATAACGACTTTCATACAAATTAAAGTTTTCCTCTCCTCTTCTAGATGTGGGTTGTTTGTTTTTGTAGTTTTTAAAATAGGTCAATAGGTTTTTCTTAATTTTACTATGCTCAGGATTATAAAATTCTCCCACATAAGTGGACCAATGCATTGCTATTGTGTTTTTTTGTTGCATTTTATTAAACAAAAGGTTTTCCAATCGACCAATTAACTAAACTTTCTCTTTTACCTTTAGTTACAGGTAAAACTTGATGATAAATAAATGAAGGAAAAACTATAATAGTTCCTATATCTTTTGCATCATCCACTGTTACAACTTCTACTAAATCTTTCTTATCTTTAATCCATTTAAATTGAAAATCTCCACCTTCATATTTTTTTTCATCTGTTAATTGTAAAGTAAGAGATAATTTTCTTATCTTACCATTAAAATTTTTATTTTTTTCTTTATATAGATTTGAGTTTTGGTCGCTATGCCAACTATAGTGTTCATCTTTTTTATAAATAGTAAATTGTAATCTTTCATTCCAATCCCATTGAAAATTCCAACCTGCATTTTTATTGGCTGTGTGAATAAAGGGATTAATAATATTATAAATCCATTTTTCATCCATCCACGCAGTTTTACAATCTCTTACTAGAGGATTAATCTTTCCCTCTGGTCCAACACTAGCTTTTCCTTTAATTTTTTTGCGTCCTACTTTTAAAATCTTTTCACAAGTTTTAATAGGAATGGCTCTTTTAAAATACCAATAATTATATTTTAATATCATGACTTAAGGAAGTCCTATCATTGCCCGTTTATCAAATAGATTAGTTTTAGCAAAGGGGCCGTCAGCGTGATTGTAATGAAGAAAGACTTGAGAACAAACATTCCCTTGAAAAGGTTCACGCCAATGTTCGAGTTCACATCCAGCGTAAATAATCATGTCTCCTGGTTTTAAATTAATTTGTATTCCTTTTAAATTCGCAGCTGTATAAAATACTTTCCCCTCCTTAACAACTCGATTTCCTTTTCCTGATGGATCAATAAAAAAAGGCCATGGATCTCCTCCTAAATGAATCGTGGTAGAAACTTCACAACTGGGTCTATCTTTGTGGCGCTTTAATTCATTTCCTTTTTCATAAAGTCTAGTATACGAGCATGTTGGAATTAGGTTCATTCCTGTTTTTTCTTCCATAATTGGAATCATATGCATGAGTAAAGTTTCCATAACCCAATCTGAATATTTAGAATAAGCTCCGAGTGCCTGAGGATCGTCACGTTTTCCAATGAAAGGATTGTGAAGATTCACTTTATTATTGTTTATCATGAAATCTACAACGTCTCGCTGTATCTTCATATAATTAAAGATAAAGTTAGCGAGCTCTTTAGAAAGAGCTCCTCTGATCACTTGGTATTTTTTCTTTTTAACCATTTAGATTAAATCTCCTACATTTGTACTGTTAAAATTAAATGAAATGGCGTACTTTTCTTTCTGCTTAAGATTTCTTAAGGTATGATGAGTTAGAAAAGAGGAAAAAATAACAAATCTTCCTTTTTTAGGAATAATTTCCTGGTTGATTGTTGGAAAGTATAATTTCTGAGGGTGATCATTAATATAAAGAACACCCGAAAGATAAGAAGAGCCATGATCATGTGGTTTCGTATAGTCTCCCAATTTTTCTATAATTCCCCACGAATTTGCAAGATGAAAGGATCCTGTGGGTGTGCTTAAGCCTTCTAGATGATCTATCATTTGTAATAATAAAATCCTAAACTGTTCATCCTTATTAAAAAAAGTCCACTCTGTATGTTTGCCGACCACATTCGTTTTATAATTTATGTTAGACTGTTGAACACCTTCCTCTATTCTTTTTTTAAAATATCTTGCATCTATATCAAAAATACCTGTTATAAAAAAATAGTCCCTAAGTATTTTGGATACAATTACTTTTTCAATTATCATTATTTCTTTACTGTTTTAATTTTAATATTAAACGAGATGCTAATCCTGTCCCTACTGCTCTCATTATCTTCCACATGGTGGGGTACCCATGCTGGAAAAAGAATCAGGTCACCTACTCGAGGATCGTGACGATAAACGTTGCTCGTATATTCATTGTAATTTGTAAAATTGTTTCCATAAAATATATCCATCTGATGAGGGATACAGGGATGCTCAAGTATTAACTTGCCACAATTTTTAGGTACTTGAATATAGTAAGAACCTGTAAATTGGCAATCAGGATGAACATGAGTAATATTATAATGATGTTTAGAATTTATATTAAACCATAATCCTGCAAGTCTAGCCTCATAAGAATCGGCAAGCTGATAAGAAGCTATATATTCTTCTATGGCTGTTTTAGTAGTACCTATAAATTTTTGCAATAGAGGATTGTCTTCAATGGATAAAGGCTGACTTTGAAAACCTCCTCGATTTGATACACATATATTTTTTGTTTTTTTCTTTAACGAAGAAGCATACTTTATTAATTGAGTATTAAGTTTTCTATTATTCAAACTGACTACTTGTAGTAATGAACTAAATAATGAAATCTTTTGAATGGTGGTATTTTCATTTGGTGTTAGATTAAAAGATACTACAATTCTATCTTGATCAGAGTTATTTCGTTCGGTCCAATGTTTACCACCTTTAGATGGTTGATGAAATATGATTAAATCTCCTTCTTCAACATTTACGACACCTGTTTCAAAAACAATGTTGCCCGAATTTTTAGGTTTCTTTAAATAATAAACACCCGAAAGTAGGTTAGGATACTTTTGTGTATAATGAGTATGAGATGTAACGTAGGCCTTGGGTGGGTGGACATTAACCCACATATCCAACACTCTGTATTTATTGTCCATAGCCAATAAAATATAATTTTTTAATTCATCTATAACTTTAGATGGTAACTGAACAGATAATTTACCTGCTCCCTCAAAAGAGGATTTACCCCCCTTTACTAAATTATGTTTTTGAAACAAACGATCTTTATGAATGTTTATAAAATCCGCTAGTATCTCTTTATTCTTTAATTCTATAGAAAATTTTTTTACAATTATATCTAGTTTATTTTTCATTCTTCGAGTCCTTCTTTAACAAAGTAATTAAAATTTATAATATATCGTATTGGCTCTTTTTTAGAAGTAATAACTCTATGTGAAATGGGAGTATCAAAAACCAACATTTTATTAGCTTCAGCTTTTATAAATATAATTTTATTATTAATTTTTAATTCAGTTCCACCATCACAATCATTTAAATATAAGATAGCCGTTTTGCATTTGAAATCATAATCAACATGCCAATGTGATGCTTTAAATAGTGCACTAATAAACATATTAGCTCTAATCTGTATGGGTGCCTCTGCATGTAATTTTTTTAAAATAGGAATGATATGGGGTTGATAAAATGCTGATTGTGAATTCATATAATTATAAAAACAATAATTAAAATACATTTTATCATTAGCATTATGCGTCATACGATCTCGTTTTCTCCATGGAAAATCTTGATCCAAGATTAAATTTTTAATCTTATTAAAAAAATCTATAGCTAAGAAATCTTTGTGTGTTTGATAATTCAAATTCGTACTTTCTTTATGTTTCCTTTCATCCCCTCCTTTATACTATATACCCCTAAAAAATTCAATAGAATCTTCCCAAAAATGAAAAAATTGATCCATGTCAAATACATAAAAAATAGTAAGGTTTAAAGTAGTTGATATCGATGAGAATGTAGTATATTTGTTAGCAAACGGATTTTTCTATGCTACAAAAAATAGGCTTTTTACCAGGATTTAATAAACAGGTTACTCCCACAGGAGCTGAGGCTATGTGGACAGGAGGAGAAAATGTTCGTTTTAGATATGGTACACCTGAAAAAATAGGAGGCTGGTCTCAACTAGGAGACAAATCCTTAACCGGAGCTGCTCGAGCGCTTCATCAAATGGTTAACAAAGAGGGTATAAAATATGCCATCATTGGAACCAATCGAATTTTATACGCTTATTCTGGTGGAGTCTATTATGACATCCATCCCATTAAAACAGATTTCGGAGCACTAACAGATAAATTATCTTGTAGTAGTGGATCAGCTGTCCTTACGATTACTTTATCAACTACAGCGGGAATGACAGCAGGAGATATTTTACTTCTTGAAAATGTTACACCTCCAACAGGGTCGGGTTATGCTGCTTCTGATTTTGATGATAAAAAATTTATGATAACCGAAGTCGTAGATGCTACTTCGGTTACTATTACTATGGGTTCTACTGCAGATGCAACCGCCGCGGACGGAGACCTTTCAGTTAAATGGTATTACCCAGTAGGTCCAGCTGAACAAGTTGGAGTTTATGGATGGGGTATATCCCAGTTTGGTGGTACGGTATCGGGACCAAGAACAACAACTTTAAATGGAGCACTAGGAGACAATGTTTATGGAACTGGTGGATCAGGAACTAGTATTACTTTAGCCTCTGTCGTTGGATTTCCAACAACCGGAACGAACTATATTCAAGTAGGCACAGAAGAAATTTCTTATACAGGAGTTTCAGGAAGTGATCTAACAGGAATTACTAGAAATGTTCGAGGAACAACTAGAGCTGCTCATTCTGATGGAGCCACGGTCACTAATACTAGTGATTACTCTGCATGGAACCAAGCAGCTTCAACAACGGATAAAGTTGCTGAACCTGGTTTATGGTCCTTGGACAATTTAGGAAGTACGCTTCTCGCTTTAATTTTTAATGGAGCTGTCTTTGAATGGAATTCAGATGCATCGAATGCCACATCAACACGAGCTACGATTGTATCGGGTGCACCAACAGCATCTAGAGATATGTTAGTCTCGACTCCTGATCGTCACTTAGTTTTATTTGGAACTGAAACTACGATTGGTGACACGACAACTCAAGATGATATGTTTATTAGATTCTCTTCTCAAGAGGATATTAATACTTGGGCACCTACGGCAACCAATAGTGCTGGTACACAGAGACTGGCCGCTGGATCACGGATCATGGGAGCCAAACTAGGTAGAAATGCACTTTACGTATGGACTGATACTTCTTTATTTACCATGAGATTTGTAGGTCAACCTTTTACTTTTGCTTACGAACAAGTCGGTACGAACTGTGGATTGATTGGTAAGAACGCAGCGGTTGAAGTGGATGGTGCTGCTTACTGGATGTCGGATAATGGTTTCTTTAGATTTACAGGTAAATTAGAATCCATGGATTGTTTTGTAGAAGATTATGTTTATGATGATCTTAACACCACTTCTAATCAATTTATTTATTGTGGAATTAATAACCTCTTTGGAGAAGTTATGTGGTTTTATCCCACGGCTGCTTCCAACGTTGTAGATAGATGTGTGATTTATAGTTATCTAGACTCAACAGCCAACCGACCTATTTGGTATACTAACGCCAGCTCACTTTATCCTAGAACCACATGGGTAGACTCAGCTGTATTTGGTTTACCACATGCCACTTTATATGATGCAGGTACAGACACATCCTTTGATGTTACGGGTAATACCGATGGAATTTCAATTTACTATGAACATGAAACAGGAGTGAATCAAATTAAAGGAGGAGTGACGGCCGCTATTCCTGCTAATATATTATCAGGTGATTTTGATATTACTCAAGATTCAAAACAAGGAATTACGTTCAGAGGAGATGGAGAACACATTATGAGAGTAAGCAGATTTTTACCCGATTTTATAACTCAAGCTGGAAATACAATTGTTGAATTAGATTTAAGAAATTTTCCTAATCAAACCGCAGCAAGTTCTAGTTTAGGGCCTTTTACTATTACTTCAAGCACTAATTATCAGTCATGTAGAGCCAGAGGGCGATCGGTGGCTGTAAAAATATCTAACACAGCTGTCGATTCTAATTGGAAAATGGGAACTTTTAGGTTAGATGTACATGCAGGAGGAAGACGTTAATGCCTTTTAAATCAGAAGCACAAAGAAGATATCTATGGGCCAACGAACCAGAGATTGCAAGAGACTGGACGGATACCTATGGAAGTAGAATTAAGAAAAGTGATGGTGGGATAACTAATGTAGCAATACAGGGTGGTGTTGATAATTATTTAGGTGAACAACCACAGGTTCAAGCACCTAGAAAATGGCAATCTGGTCCAGATAGCCCAGCAACAGAATTAGCTTACATTACAGAAGCAGAAAAAGATTTAATTTTAAAAGCAAACATACATGGTGGACTAGAAGGTGGTCCTAACATAGGTCCATCAGGAATCATGTCACTAGATAGTTGGGGAGATGTAGGTGGTGGCGGTCAATCTGGAGCACAAGCTGATAGTGGCAGATCTCAAGATAGAGCTGCTGGAAATTTTTCTGGTCAAAATACTTACACTACAAGTGATAGAGAATTTGACAGACAAAAACAAGCTCAAATAGGACGTCTACAAAACGCAGAAAGATTTCAAGCTCAAAATTTAGGTTATAATGAAAGAGCAAACATTGCTAATAGAACATATGGTCCACTACAAAAGTACACTGGTGAACGAGGATTTTTAGGTAATCTTTTTCGTGGAGCTAACAAATATGGATACACAGATACCTACACATCAGGACCTAATCAAGGACAAGTAAAACCTGGATATGGTGGAAGAATCTTAGGCGGAATTGGTAGTATGTTAACGGGTATTCCATTTGTAGGAGGAGCACTTGGAAGTGCTTATGATTATGGTAAAGGTATATTTGGTAGAAAACCAAGAGACATGTCTCAGTTTAACAACTTAAATTTATATGATGATAGAATGCAACAAAAAGCATTTGATGATGAGGCTTTATTATCAGATAATTATTCTGATATGAAAATACCAGGTTTTACAAAAATAAACAATTATCAACTAGGAGACAAAACTAGTTTTGATAAATATTTATTACAAGAAATGGAGAACTTTAAGGCTAATCAAGGAATCACAGATTTAGATGAAGAAGCTGTAGAAGCATATAATAATTATAGAGAAAATACACCTGCTATTATAAATCCTATTTCATTTGAAGAATTTGTAGAAGTAACAGGAAAAAATTAATGGCAAAAATAGTTCAATCATTAACTCGAGCCAGCGATGAGTATCGATCAGATGTGGCACACTCTTTAGTAAGAGATTTAGATGCGGTGTTAGAAAAATTAAACACAACGTTTCAAGAGGAATTAAAACAGGAGATAGAAGCTAGAAGTTTCTTTTTAGATTAATGGCAGTAGTAAACCAATACGATTTTGTAGGTATAGATGATGACACAACCAATGGAGAACTTAATCCTTTTGGTACAGGGTTTCCTTTAGTCAGCGAGACCTATGTGATCAAATCTATTTTAGTAACGTCAGCGGGAACTCCCAGTGTCACGGTGACGAACAATGCAATTACAGCTATTAAATCTGGAGCCTTAACAGCTAATACAACAGTAGAATTATTAACCCAACCGTTAATAGTAGTAGGGGGTAAAACCCTTACCATCAAAGCAGGCAGCGCAGATTCTTTTGATTTTGCGGTCAGCTATTTAAACATTAAAAAAGAGGTAACAACATAATGCACATACTAACACCCAAAGAAATAATAACGACTCTTTCTAACAAGAAAACAGGAGAAAAATATAAGGATGAAGAAGCTTTAAAAGCTGCTAATGTCCCCGAGGAGGATGTACAAAGAGATGTCAGAGTTATCATGCCGCCTCTTGATTTGTTTTCAAAAACAAAGTAGTATAAAATCACCAGGAGAAATACCTGCTTTTCAACATTAAACACACGAATAATTATGGCTATAACAGATTTACAAATATCAGATACATTAGAGACCGGCGCTCCTTCTATTAAATATACAGGAAACGAAGGTCCTCAAGCACCACAACAGATGGCTTCAATGGAAGCTGGCCAAGAAGGTACTTTAGAAGACATCTATCAAGAACTAATAGGACAAGGTTTTTCACCTAGAGAAGCAGCAGAAAAAGCAAAAGAAATTTATAATAGTATGGGTGATATGAGCCGAGCACCACAACAAGGTCGAAGAATGGCTGCTGGCGGTGGTATCATGGGAAGTAATAATGGATCTATGTTAGCTGCACGAACTGCAGATGGTTCAAGACCAAAGTATGGTTTTCTTGACAGAATACGAAAACTAATTCCAAATGAAATAGCAGGAGTTGCAGAAAAAGCAGCGCCGTTTGTAGCACCATTCAATCCTATTGCCGGTGGTTTAATGGCTGGTATTGGTGGCTATGATAGAACTGGAAATTTAATGGGTTCTGCTGTAAGGGGTCTTGGAACTTATGGTTTAGGTCAAGGTGCTAGATATTTAGGTGGAGCAGATTTACAAAAAGGATTAAGTTTAAAAATGCCTGGAGGAATAGGAAATTATTTTAGTAAGCCTACAGGATCTAATCCAAGATTTTTTGATGATTTGTTTAAAGGAAAAGAAACAATTACAAAAAAAATTAGCGATAGTGGAAATAAATTTACTGACGTTGCAAGAGGAACTTTATCTGATCCTCAAGAAAAATTAGATTTTATTGAAAAAACTACGGAGACTGGAAAAAATTTAAGTGCAATAGGTAACTTCATTGAAAAAAATTCTAAAGCAATCCTTTTAGGATCCATGGGTATTGCTGCAGCAACAGCTAAACCACAAGATGTTCAAGAAGCTATGAGAGTTTCTCGAGGTACAGGATTAGACATTGATGGAATCAGAAAAGAAGTTCAAGAAGCATTGGCCGGAGGCGAAGAAGCCTGGGCCATTCTTCAACAAAAATATCCTTACGTAGGAGAATTTCCAACTAAGAAAGCTGAAGGCGGACGAATAGGTTTATACGCAGGTGGCGTTCCATCTCCTTATTCAATGGAAGATGCAAGAAAAACTTCTATGCAAGATAAAATGGGTGGCATTACCGATGTAATGAAACGAGCAGATCTTTTTCGTTCAGGAGATGTAGGTCAAATGTACATGGCTCAAGGCGGAAGAATAGGAGCTGAAGAAGGCGGACTTATGAACCTTGGTGGCATGGAAAAAGATTATAGAAATGATGGTGGCTTTGTACCTATTGGAGAGTATGAAAAAAAAGATGATGTACCAGCCAGACTTTCCAAAAATGAATTCGTATTTACAGCGGATGCTGTAAGAGGCGCAGGCGGTGGAGACATTGACAAAGGCGCAGAGATGATGGAAAACATGATGAAGCATCTAGAACAAGGTGGTCAAATATCAGAAGATTCGCAAGGTTTAGCTGGCGCTCAAGAGATGTTTGATGTATCAGAGAGAATAGGAGAAGTAATATAATGGCTGATATAGCATTAAGAGGAAATAAACTTACACGTAAACGTTTTTCAAGAGGAGGAGGAAGCGCTCCTTGGCTGAGAGGTAGATCAGGTTCAAGTAATATTAAAGCTCCTCGTGGAAGCGAAGGCTTTAAACAGATGCAACAATATGAAAAGAAAATTGGTAGATTAACTGTAGGTAAAAAGAGTGATATATACAAACCTCCAGTTAAAAAAACCCCTGCCGAAAGACGACCAGCATGGGAAAAGGGAGCTGAAAAAGCGGAGACAATAAAATTAAACAAGCAGCTGAAAACAGCAAAGAAAGTAGCGGCTGGTGCAGGTGCTACAGTTGCAGGTTCAGCTGTTTACGGTAAAGTGAAACAACATAAAAAAACTAAGAAGGCACACGAAGAATATATGAAGAGTAGGGATAAATAATGGCTGTACAACAAACACAAATGCTTCCACCCCAATATGTAGAAGATCTACAAAAGGATTATGGAACACAATTAACAGGTCTAACGGCAACACAATTAGATACTTCAAAATTTGCACCTAAAGTTGCAGCTCAAGATCAATATCAACAAGATGCTTATACCTTAGCGGGTCAAGGGATTGGTGCGTATCAACCGTATCTTACTCAAGCCGCAGCTTATACAGGTCCTGGAACTCAAGCAGCTTTTATGTCACCGTATCAACAAGATGTTATTGATACCACAATGGCCGAGTATGACACGCAAGCACAAAAAGGTTTATCAGGAATAGGTTTACTTGCCGCTAAGTCTGGAAACTTAGGTGGTGGACGTGAAGGTGTGATGCGATCAGAATATTCAAACAAATCAGATTTAAATAGAGCTTTACTTATGGCTGGACTACAACAACAAGGTTTTGGTCAAGCTCAAAAAGCAGCTCAACAAGCATACATGAACCAAATGCAAATGGGGCAAGCTTTGCCAGCATGGCAATCAGCTGATGTAGCAGGTTTAGGGTCAATGGGCGCGACTCAACAAGCTCAAGCGCAAGCTCAACTCGATGCAGATAGAGAAGCAGCAAGGCTTGCAGCTTACGAACCTTACGAAAGACTTGGTTATCAAGGTCAAGGTATCGCGAGCATTGCATCAGGAGCACCAGGACAATATCAATCCTCAGTACAACCTAATCCAACACCGTTGCAAACTGCGTTGGGAACAGGAGCTGTGTTGTCTGGAATTTATGGAAACTGGAAACATGGTGCTGGAAACTTTCCACGGAGTTTGTAATGAGAACTTTACGTAGACCCATGTTTAGAAGAGGCGGTAGTACTGGAGAAGGAATTACTTCAGGACTTCAAAGAAAAGGTTATTATAATGGGAACACGGTTCAACCTCGTAGACCCAATACAAACTTAAATAATTTTTTAATTGACTTCGGTTTAGATCTTGTATCCAGACCACCACAGGGCGGTTTTTTTTCAACCGCTGCATCAGCAGCTAAAGATCCTTTTTCAAGATTTCAAGCAAGAGATGTAGCTCAAAAGGATAGAGAGTGGGAAAGAAAATTATACGACGACAAAATGAAGTTTCAAAGAGAACAATTTGATGAACAAAAGAAACAGTTTCGTCAAGAATTGGAACAAGACAGATATTTAGGTGAGCTAGAAGCTCAAGGTGAAAAACAATTTATTGAAGAACAAATTGATGCGTACTGGGATCCACTAATTGAAGCAGAACTTGATGAAGAAAAAAAGAAATTACTTCTACAGGAAAAAGCAGCTGACAAATATAATGTAATTGTAATGGGTGCCGACATTTCTGATAAGTACAAAATTTTAAGTAATGCTCAAGCGACTGAACAGGCGGTGTCAAGTGCTGAAAACGAAATTGTAAATACAATAAATCCAGATACAAACGTAAACTGGGTAGACACAGATGCAGGTTATTCAGAAAAACTTCAATCATTAATTAATAAATACCTAAGACTAGCTACTAAATTCTTAGAGGAAGATAAAAAAGCAGACGGTGGCAGAATTGGAAGAGCTGTGGGAGGAAGCATGACAGAGGATGTAAACGTCATGACTAAAACTCCGGGTGGAATAGCAGATATAAATGTATCTGAAACAGTGGAAAGAGATCCAGGGGAAACAAATCAAATTAATATCTCTTACGAACAGTTAAGAGACAGACTACCTGCAGAAATTAGTAATGAAATAGTTTTATTACTTTCTGAAAGTTATGAAGCATTCTCGGACTTTGCGGAGATTCAAACTCAGGCAGATGTAAATGAATTTAATACTAAATATAACGTTCAATTATTCTTGCCTCAACAATCGGGGGTTTAATGGGTGAAAAGCCATTTAGGTATCAAGACTCGTTACCATCGAAACTTGATGATAAAGATATTACTGATCAAATTCGGTTTCAGGTAAGTCGAAACAATACTAAAGAACCTCAACAAAAATCAAAAAAAATAGTTTGGAATCCATTATCTGCATTGCTTTTGGATCCTATTATTGGTCCATCACAGTGGGCACAGAAAGTTAGATATAATAAAAAAATAAAGGAAGGTAGATTAGATGAGATAACGGATAAAGAAAAATTATTCTTTGGCCGAGATACAGAAAAAGAAGTAGATATTATTGCAGACGTAGCAGAAGGTCTTGTTACAGGTCCTCCTCTAGCTGTTAAATCATTAGCAGAATTTTTAACGATTGGTGCTGATTATGCCTTTGATACAAATTTTACAAAAAAATTAGACCAGATCACTAGAAAGTTTTTAAAAAGCACAGGTGAACCAGAAACCTTAGCGGGAGAGATCAGTCAGATAGGAACACAGTTCTTAGTACCTTTTAAAATCATAGATAAAATTATAGGAAATATTGGAAAACTAAAAGGTTTAAAAGGTAAGACCTTATTTATGCAAAATGCCAAACTTGCCAATAAGAATAGATTTATTGAATCAGGAGCAAGGCTTGCCCAAAGAATGGGAACGGGTGCCTTATCTTTAGGAGCAACAGACTTTTTAATATCTGGTGGTGAAAGAAAATTAGATCCTCTCTTTTATAAAAGAACTAAAGAAGAAGGAAAAACCGGTAAAGAATTAGCCGCTGCAAGGATGTCAAACAAAATTAAATTTGGAAAAGAAGGTGCCATGATTGGAGCTGGCTTTCCATTACTAGGAGTTGCTGCGAGTGGCGCTGTTAAAACTTTAGGTTATGGTGTAGGTGCAACCTATGACACTTTAGGTAGAGTTGTTAATCCTTTATTGACAGCAGTAACCAAAACCGCAGCACTGGATCCTTTAGTACTTCCAGCTATAGCTAAAGGCTTTAGAGGCACTATGGACATGGCTTTTAATCAATTGGGAACAAGAATTGTTTTAACTGGAATGGGTAGAACGAAGCAGTGGACTCAACAATTACCTGACTATGCACAGTGGCAAAGATTTACAGTGGATAATATTGATCCAGTAGAATCAGGTTTAAAAAAAATAGACAATGCCATATCCTGGATTAGATCTGCAGGTAAAAATACAATGGCAGGATCATTTATTAAAGGATCTGCGAGTAGAGAAATTAGAGCTTCAGGAAAAAAAATTCAAGATTTATTAAAAAGTATTGAACTAAAATCATAT
>Ga0098044_1000928_pt1 | contig 15391 bp, 7 predicted proteins | sample 10_taG_FD_75053 | JGI IMG/M metagenome (GOLD analysis project Ga0098044, IMG submission 75053) | Marine viral communities from the Subarctic Pacific Ocean - 10_ETSP_OMZ_AT15264 metaG | ecosystem: Environmental > Aquatic > Marine > Oceanic | place: Pacific Ocean | collected 2015-01-16 | reverse complement strand
AATCCTGGGTATGATTCATACGAGGCTTACTCTAGCGACATCCGCAATATGGGGCAGGATTATACAATTATCCCCGAATTTAAAATCTCAGACCATATGGATTTTTACATTGATAATAGCTTTGAAGAAAGGAACTTTAAATTCTTGTCGCTAGAAGGTGCATCTTACACTTCTAGTGCAGACGCATATACGAGTGATTATAACGAGCCTTTCTGGCAAGAATATTGCCACAGCGAATTTATGGAGGTCTTTAATGTAATACAGAGGGATCACGAAGGTATAGCTGCACCGAGTGTTATCAGTTTAAAATGTTCGGCAATCAAAAAACTATTGCCATATAATGGTTTTTATCCAGTTCAGCGCACACTTCAGTTGGCAAGCTTGTTTTCTTCTTCGTATGCACCATATATTAGTGGTTCTTCGGCTGCGTCCTACGGATTGGACTCTACTACAATCGCTAATGAATATGGACGAGATAAGTATTTTGCTGAGAGGCTTCAGTCTCTCTTGCAACCATTTTATGCACCAGGCATTATGTATAACACAATTAAATCTGGGATAGCGGTTGATTATCCGATTCATACATCATCAGCGGGGTTAAGGATGCTTGGTCAAGAGGGTACAGCCTTTCCTCTGAGGTCGCAATCTGGGGTCGCTGCGGGCACTCCAGCTATGGGTGACGCAAGGGCAGTACCACCGCTGAGCGAGCCGGGGACTATACAAGCTATAAAATCCATTCCAGATATGAGAATGCCGTTTGAGGCATTGATTAATCCTGACCGATATTTGCCGGTTCGCGAATCTACTGCCGTGAGTACGGATACATCTGGAAGAATGTATCTCACCGCAACATCGTTTGGGACTTCTTCTTTTTATGCTACTTGGGCTGGTACCAGCAAGCCGCACTATAAGCTGGCTGTAAACAACTTTGCTGCCGAAGTGCCAAATTTCTTTTTGAGGAATAAGACATTTACGACATTTAGATCCGCGCCAGAAAAGAATTTTATAGCAATGGCTTCGGGTTCGACTTATTATATGGACGTCGTGTTACAGAAGACGCCAGATATGATGATGTCCAACCATGGAGGTTGGTCGTTATCGGGCTTGTCACAACTCGACAATCACAAAACAGGCTGGGGCTTTGGACCGCGTTATTGGGCAAGTTCCGATGATGCTGATTCGTTAGACGAAGACGATACTGAAAGTTCGTCTAATTACGGAGATCCAGCGTTTGCGCCACACTGTCCCCCGTATTTTTACGGTAGGTCGGTCGCCAGATTGGCATTCACGCCCCACGAACACGCTGATATGTCTGAAGGTTCATTTTTGTCGTTTACGTTGGATGACATTATGTCAAATGCGAGGCTTAATTCTAGAACTGAGTATATTAACGAGAGCGGTGTGGGTCTGTTACCTTTTATGTCGTCAGCGATGGAGACGCTGAAAGACAACCCCGCCTCCCCAGCTGCTCAGAGCCATATGCGCGTAAGTTCGTCTGTGAACCTTTTTGGCAAAACTCATACACCAGCGATTCAGTATAATGCTGCGGGACAGCCAATATCTGCCGATGAAGGGAATAGTAGCCCATCTTGGGTGATACATTCTAAGTTTGAGTGTCCAGCGCTGAATTTTGCAACCACCACGGGAGGCGGCTATGCGCCGGAAGAGGACCCAGCAAATGGCGGCTCTGGCATAGCCCCGATGTCGGCTAGCTGGTGGACGGATACCAAGAAGGAAACCGTTCTCCTCTGGACGATGGATAAGGGCTTTCCGGCAGCTTTGCATCGTCCAGTTGGAATGTGGAATGGCTACGGAGAACTTCCAACCGGAGAAACTGGTATCTTTATGGGCTTGAGAGAAAGTTTTCCCGCGCAGGTATATGGCACGGGCGAACCGGAGCTTGGGTTAACAGGTTCGCTATTACAGGCTTGCGGGTTTAAAGGCGAACAAAGGAAGATAGGCGAGATGGCGACAGCTAAGGTGATATCAGAGGCGGTGGTAGCAATTCCGTTTGTTGATGTGGAAGGACGAAGGAAATTCTTTGCGTTGGGTAATACGAAAATGCAATCACAAGCATTATATTCTATGGCTGCGTCGGGAGAAGGAAATGCTGGTCGGTCAATACGCACCATGGCCCGACGAATGAAGAGGTATGTTTTTCCACCACATATGGATTTCTCCACAAACGGCGATATAGAGCCTTTTGCAATGTATATTTTTGAATTTTATCACAAGCTCTCACAAAAAGATTTGATAAACATCTGGCAGAATGTCTTGCCAGATATTGGTGTGACAGCCGAAAAGACGACAACTGTGTTAACACACGAATTGGGAAAAAACGAATTCTTCAGTGGCCAGCCGATTCCTAAGCACACACGATGGATGGTTTTTAAAGTAAAAATGAAGGCAGAGAAAGATTATTTTAAAGTTACAGCAGACACAACTGATGACCACCAGTTCAAATTTGATTTTGCTCAAGGTGGCCACAAAGCTATTCCAGATTATAGTTATAATTGGCCTTATGATTATTTTAGCCTTGTGGAACTGGCAAAAATAGAAACTAAGGTTGGTGTTGGCGATGATGCTTTTCCAGTGGTGCCGCCTTGGAACTTTCCAGATGCTATAATTGGTCGTCAGTCTGCTTATACGCTTGCCACCGGAAAGGGCGCTGCACACGTTGCCGCTGTCAAGGGTTTAAGCGGAACCCCACCCGCGAAAGCGGCAGCTGAAGGCGGCGGCGGCGGCGGCACCGTTCTGGATGGCGCGACTATAGATCTTGTAGCAACTGAGGTAGCAGATTCAACGCTGGTGACTGGCGAGGGTACATCTTTGGAAGGCATAGATATAGGTGGCTTGGGCTTGCAAGCAACCGAGGTAAAAGCTACGATGTATCAGGCTTCACAAAAAAACGAAAAATCCGGTGGTAATAATACCAGCGTTTCGATGGCCAAAACGGTATCTGCGAGTGTTAAGGAATTCGGGCAAGAGTACGCATATGCGATTGCGATAGCTGCCGGATTCAAGTCGGGGGGTGGGATACACTACACTCAAGCTCTTAAGGAAGTCAGTAAGCTGCGCAATCACCCCCTATACCTGCAATGGTTAGCAACACCAGAAGGACAAACGTTTGACCATATGGGTATATAAGGTATAATAACTAACGATGAAATTTTTTGACCAAAAAGAAGATGTAATAGATTTAAAGATGACCCAGTACGGGAAACATCTTTTGTCAAAGGGGAAGTTTATTCCAAAGTATTATGCTTTCTTTGATGACGACATCATCTATGACATAAAATGGGTCACTGGCTCGTTGTCAGAGCGTCAAAGCGATATTGAGGATAGAATTCAAGATGAGACTCCCAGACCTCGCGTGCAAAACTGTCACCACGGGGTAGAGACAGAGATTAAAAAAATAAATGAATTGGTACGTCAAAAAAAGGCGAAGCTTGGCGATGAAATGCTACAGCCAATGGCGTCAAAGCATCATACATTATCATTGCCACTGGGTAATTCCAGCTTACATACGGATAAGCTTCCTGCATGGCAAGCTAGCTTCTTAAAAGGGCGTTTGTCTAATTCTGTTGATTATACCACCGGCTCTTCACCAAATATCAAGATACCACAACTTGATTGCGCGATATCGTATAAGGTTAGGGCGTATGCCGAGGACGAAGAAGTTCCATCAGCTGATGTTTCTAAAACTTATGTTTCTGATGAGTGGGGTGGTGACCAAGACTGGCTTGGCGTCATGGGTGGTATGCACGAATTTGAAGACGGTACGCGGCTGAAGGTCTTCAAAGATTATATTCTTCTAGAGATTGAAGAAGAGAACACAGATTATCTTGATGAAAACTTTGATATTGAGGTTTATGAGATCAAGACGATCCCGCAGTTATCTGGCTCTACTGACCCGAGCGATGATACTCATCAGGCAGTTGGGAAATACAAGGGCGAAAAAGAAGAGTTAATTCCTCTTTATTTCGCTCGTCAGAAGTCCGACCTTGGAGCGATGTATTTAACGAATGCACCACAAGGTTCGGCTCAAAGTGTAGATACAATGTTTCCTGATGTAGACCCTAATTATGTTGAATACTTTTTTGAGGTGAATGTTGATAGAGAAATAGACCAGGCAGCTATTTGTGCGGCCTTGCCGGGTGATAAATCGCGCAGCGCAAGGCTTACAAAAGAATTTAAATGCCCAGACAAGCCCATAGGTTCGTTATCGGACCTGGCACAAGGTCTGTATGGTACAGAGAAACAAGATTTGGATGACTTTGAGGATTGTGATTAATGGCGGTAGCAGGAGTAAATCAAGAACAGATTATAGGATCTTTGATACCGGATGTCTATATTAAGACAATCACGCTGGAAACTACTGGCACCCCGATACGGGAAACCAATCCACATATTGAACATTCTAGGGAGTCTGCTAAATTTAAAAAGTCTCCCACGGATAATTTCCTTATTGCTAATTTAGATTTGCTTTTAAAAGAGAAGCTAGACGGTGGTATGATAGATACTTGGTTTAGCAACCAGGACTTTCAGAAATATTTAAGATTTATGGTTATTCAGTCTACTGACTCTCTTGTGACTAAGATGTTATCTTCTTCCAACAATGCTATTCAGATGGCGAATATGAAAAATTCTGCTGTTGATACTGTCGTTTTTATCGCTGAGCTTATGGGTGAACTTAAAAATCTGCCAGAATTTTCTTCTATAGGGGGAAAGGCACCAATATATTCGGAAAGGGACACACCAGAATTGCTGAAACTTATTCTTGATAATACAGAAGTTAAATATGTTTCAGTTAAGGAGCATCTGTTAAACAATAAAACATTGTTAAATCAGCAACATAGTACGACAAACTCTAGGGGTGATCAGGTATTTGATATTACCTTTAGGCTTAAATTTGAAATACCAACAAAGACTCCGCAGCATTTGAGTTATTTTGCTGTTTCTTCCCTTGATATTGACCAGTTAATTGATGATTTTAATTTAGATATGACCGACATGCATCTTTTTGAGCTTATGAATGGAAAGGTCGCCGCAGACACGGTGATTAGTGCTGGAAATCTCGTTTCAAAGGCTTTTGTATTTAAGGATACCGATGGCAGGATTTGGTCTGGGCCAGTACATCAGGCTGGCAGCGGTTGGCTAACTGGTACTGTTGACAGCGAAATCAAAACCGCTCTAACGAAACATGAGGTTGAAAATAATAAGATTCAAGATTTCCGAAATTTTGATGAGCTGGAGAAGCTACAGTTAGACTTTTCCGTGGTTCAGAATAAATTATTTAATTTTAAGTTACCATTTAAGCGACTTACTAATGATAATATGGATATTCCGAGAATAGAAAATTATTTTTCAGATGCGGCTTTGTCTAGGGATAGTGCTGGGGCATGCAGGTTTGCTTTTGCTATGGATTATGGAAAGTTGATTCAAGACCATACACAATATGGAGCGCTTTATAATAAATCTAATCGGGATGAGCTTCTTGAAAATGTAAAGATTCGGCATTTCCGTATTAAGCGGCGTAGGATGAAAAGGGAATATATAACCTTAAACAGACTTGGTAGTCCAACCCCTCTCCGTGATGTTTTTGACCAAGACGAAGTTGAAGAAGTTATTTCTATCACGGGGGAATCAAAACCGGGTACAATGCAAATGTTTAAGGGTCCGAAAGGCTCAGTTAGGGAATTAGAAATTGAATTAGGCGTGGAACTTGACGGAGTCCGACACTTTATGGGGGTTGATAGGACAATGCCGCGTGTGACTGACGGCTATTACCAATACGGTATTGAGATTGAAGTAGAAGACTATAGTAATAGATTTATTTTGAGAAAACTTCGCGACTTGTCTGGAGCAAAGTATTGGCTTGATTATTATTATAATACGGCAACATTGCCAAATCATTTTGACCCGGTCAGTAATCGTTTTACTCAAGAGTTCATTGAGAAGATGTACTCTACATACGGATGGGCTTCGGGACAAAAGCCTCTTATCGCGAGCCCATGGATTAAGCCGTTGATTACCTATTTGAGTATTTTATCCTTTTTCCGAAAGATGCCTATTAATTTAAAACTTGCCAGCGCTATGTGGAAATATTTAGATCCAAAAAGTGGCAATCCCCGTGGTATCGCAATGGTGCAAAAACTGGTTGAGAATTTGCTGCAACGTTTGGCTTCGGCAGTGGGCACCAATTTAGAATCTCATCGCTCAAGAGGGGTTAGAGCAGATTCGGATGGGAACTTCGTTAGACCGGCTTCTATCGTAAAGCCTGGAAGACCGCAACTGAAAACGTTTAAAGTTGAATATTATTTTCCGCATATATTTGATAGTAATATACCAAAAGGACTGGGTTACGATTTTCTGTCACATGGTTCGCTGGAGAAAGAATCAAATGATGACGGATTGAGGGTTATTACGAGTGCTGAATATGAAAGACGCACAGAACTTGAAACCCTTAAATATTTTACTTCGGCTACTGCTGACGTCAATATGTCTGTTGGTTCTGAAACATACACGCAGAACGACAGTCTTGATAACACTCGTCTTAGTTTTTTGACCCCTTCCAATGTGAGCTTGGGCCGTGAAGGGAATATATCTTTATTAGCTAATCCTTTTGATGCGCAAACCAGTCTTAAGATACAGACCAAGGTTGCTAATATGAATTTAACCAGAAAGTCGCCGTTCACCCCATCACTACCACCACTAGAAAAAAACCCGCAAACACCAGTAAGACTGGGTGCTGAAACTATAAAAACGAAAAATGAGCTGACGAGTATAATGTCAAATTTTGGTTGCACCTTGGTGACGCCAATCTCTTCACCGTTTCACAATATGGCACAGCTTGTACAAATGGATTATGACCCTTATACAGAGGTGGCCGATATTTTAGGAGAAGAGTGGATGAGTATTGATTCTGTTCCACCGAACGAATCAGACGAGGCTCACGCTGATGAACATGAAACAAGCAAAAACCCCATTCCTATATTTGCTAGTTTGGCGTTTCCGGTGTTTATGAATGGCGCAGGTATGTCTGGCATATTTTCTAATTTTAATTTGGGTTCTCCTATGGCTGGGAGAGAGAACAAGAAGAAGTCTGAGGCTCATTTCAATATGGACTTCTATGATTTAACCAACTTAAATGGTGCTATTGGCTCTTTAAGGCCGTCTGCGCTTGCGCTGCCATCATCAAGTCCCATGACCACAATTGGAGCACCAGTTAGAGCGACTACCGTTGCTTCTCCGAAGAGAGCAGCGGTATTGGCTGATTTGCCAAACCAAATTAAATCTTTGTTTTTGGCAGGCGACACGTCAGCCAAGGTCAGGCATAAATGGGTTGGTGCGAAAGCATCTTTATTACAATTACCAGCAGGTAAGGCCGCATTCATTCTTAATTATAAAAACTTGAGAAAGACTGAAGTTATGATTGGATATCAGTTGGACGACCGGGGATTTCCGTTTTTAAATCAGCCGATATGGGTGAGGCTGACGCCTAAAACAATGGCGTTAACAGAAAGTAAAAATCTTCTTTGTCGGACTGTTAAATATGAAAACAAAGCTTTTGGCGTGGTAGAGGCAACGGGAATGAGGTTACCAACATATAACAAATATTTCATTATAAGCAGACCCACGACAAAACAGACCATAGGTCTGCTGCGCCGGGGTCGCACGTTATATCGTGATAAGCTTTCAAGGCGGATAAATAAGATTTTACGCCAGCATAGATTTCTATCTGGAGAATATTTATCTACAGCAGTGGTTAATTCAAAGAGAACTGTTCCAAGCCCAGTGACAAGGAGAAGAGTCACAAAAAAACTTGACCTTTCGGAGAAAGTTAAACCGAGCACGAAGGTAATTTAATTAAATGGCAGAAGATACTCAAGCTAAAATTGAAGCCGCGATTAATTCTCTTTTAGAAGAGAATATCAGCGAAGAGATGCTGGAAAAGGAGCACGATGTTCGCCAAAAAAGAACTAATCAAACTTTTTCTTATAATAGCTCTAGCAAAAGAAAGTTTGTAATTGAAAAAAGTAATTGGGGTGCCTCTTTAGAAGAACGTCAGTCGTCCGGTTATGAGATTGGAGCCCAAATTGGTCCTCTCCGTGATAGGTTTCGCGACGTGGCTGGAAAATACTGGGGATATGATAAGTCCTCTGGTGGCAATTCGCCACAGTCGGTGGTTTTTATCAAACGAGGCACCCGCCCTGACAAACACGCCAAGGTGCCATTTTCGTTGTGGGTTTCAGAACCGTATTATAACTTTAAACCTGAAAGCTCTGCCGAAAAAAATCTATTTTTTGAGGTTGTGCAAGTGGTTAGAGTAAAAGCTGATAAGCGGGCTTTTACAAACGATAAGAATATATACAGGTCAGACAATTGGAGGCTTTTACTTACAGGTCGCAATTCGTTAGATGAGCCTGGAGCTGCGGCAATTATTTCTGAACACGTTGACTATAGATATTTATCTTTTGATATGGCGATGCCTTTTAATTATAGAGAGCTGGATAATTTAAATGTTGTTGGGCCGCAATATGCAAAGATCAGACCAGAATATAATTTTTATATTAAGAATTATGAGGAAATGCTTAGATTCGGACCTGGGCTTAATCAGCCCGAGACCGTGTTTCCGAATTTATATGCGCTTATGCTGGAGAAGATAAATGAAGTGAGCAATCCGGTGTTCGCTAATCATATTTCTTTAGGATCTACAATAAAAGGCGGTGAAGCTACAGTTGGTGCGACTAAAAAGAACAAATTTGATATTAAGAAACACTCGGGACAATATTTCAATATTTATGGCGAAAGATTTCCTATAGCATTAAATGAGGCAATCCCCTCAGTCGCAGAATTGGGACAGAAGTTTCGTAATGTTATTGTGCCCGTTGAGAATGTTGGTCTTTTAAAAGAGATATCAGATAAAAAAGAACTTTTTCCGATGTTTGTTGATATGGAGTTTTCAACAGACAAGATGACTGAGTTTGCTCAAATGCTTTCCGATACCATGCTTGCCAATGATTTTATTTGGGCTATGGTGAAAGATATTGTTACAGCTAGCGGCAGGGGTAAAGGATTTGAAGAAATTGATTTTATGGAAGTCTTAGAGACTTCTAATGTTCATATACAGGAAGACGGTACCCCCACTGTTACTAAAAAACTTAATACAGTACCCGTCAAAAGAAGGGTTTGGGATGTCTTTACATGGCTAAAGAATAGTTCGCTAGTTGATTTTGATACTGGCAGAGCTAAATCTCCAAACGCGACTATTAAGTCTATAAAACAGGTGGCTAAGAGCGCCGTACTTCTTGATGATGGAACGATTGAAGACAATATGGTGGTGAACCCCAAAAATAAGTTTTTTAAAAGCTTAATGGGTGTTATTTTTGTTGGTAAATTAAAGACATTCCTTAAGAGTCGCATGCGCACTTATGACGAAATTGTTGAGGGTTTTCCGTGTCACACTGAAACGGTTCTGTATAGGGTAGAAAAGACCTTGGCAAATGAAGTGGGCGAACCTACTGGTCCCGCAATACAGAATTTTTGGTTTCCCAATACAAATGAAATTGATATACTGAATCTGGTTGACACACAAATTAAATATGGGAAGGCATATGCATATCGAATATATGCATACCAGCTTTGCGTCAGTACGAATTATTCTTATAGTAGATTAAATGTTAGTGACGAGAATGCTGCGTTTATCGTGACTCAGAAGCCGGAAGTATTATTGATAGAACAAGCTATTTTTACCGATAGCCATTTAATTACGGATGACCCACCCGTACCGCCTGAAGTTGAAATTGTACCTTACTTCGCTAATGGCAACAACCTTTTATTTAATTTGAAGAGCGCGGTGGGTGAATACCACCTTGACCCAATTGCTTTAAACGGAGAAGATGTTGCAGCGCATGCGAAGGTTAGAAGGGCACAAAAGGTCGGAGCAGATGACCCGATTAGATTTAAAAGCGATGACCCAGTTGGGCAAGAGGGTTATTTTGAGATTTATAAAATCCAAAGGCATCCGAAATCATGGTCAGACTTTGATGGGATGTTGTTGGCGGCAGTTGCAAATAATTCATCGCATGGTAATACTATTATGCTGGGGGCGTCTTCAGCAGAATATGTTGATTATATTGCGTCAAATACAAAATACTATTATACTTGTAGAATGATAGACGCCCACGGGCACACTTCAAACCCAACAGTGGTTTATGAAGTGGAGCTTGTTAACGATGAGGGATCTGTTTATATGACCAAGAGAATAGTAGAGTTTTTGCCGATTGAGCCGAAGCACCCCTCTAAGAGTATGAGAAGGTTGCTTCAGATTAAACCAGCTATGGAACAAACATTTATTGACTCAGCAGGCTTTGGGGGCGAAGAGTCGGCACTCCAGGTGAAGAATGTAAAGTTGGGAGAAAGACAGGAATCCCCATGGGGGGGAAAGTACAAGTTTAGACTTATTTCTAGGAAGACAGGGAAGAAGATGGATTTAAATATTGATTTCAATGCGATAATGGAAAAGAAGTCTACGCTTAAGTGATGTATTTTTGGAAGATTAGGACTATTTATTGCAAAAGCCTATTTACTTATACGAGGGAGAATAACTAATGGCATTTCTTGATAACTCGGGCGACATCATACTTGATGCCGTTCTAACGGACACAGGCAGATTTCGTCTTGCCAAGGGTGACGGCAGCTTTAGGGTTGCTAAGTTTGCTGTTGGTGACGATGAAATTAATTACGAACTCTATAACAAGGACCACGCTAGCGGTAGTGCTTATTTCGATTTAGAGATTTTGCAAACACCGTGTTTGGAGGCGTTTACAAACAATACGTCCATGCTTAAGCATCGGTTAATTTCTATCCCGCGTACTAACTTGTTATATCTTCCCGTTATAAAAATAAATGACAAAGAAGCACCCCAACGGGAGGATACTTATGCACATATTGTTTGTGTGGATAAAGAGACTGAAGACGATGCAGCGGTTGTTAGCGGAATAAAAAAACCAGGCACGCTATTTGGAGAAAACCCAAAGTCTGGTGATTTTATTCGCATCGACCAGGGGATAGACACTACGGAAATTCCTCCAAGTTTTAATCTTGATTCTGATTTGGTCGAGACTCAGTATATTATTCAGATTGATAATCGGTTTGGGAATCTTGTAAGCAAGACCGCTAACCGTGCTAAAGTTTCGTTTATAGACGACGACAATGTCGCTTCTTATTATTTGTCTCTTGGCACAGACCAAGAATATGTATCAGAAAACACAGAAAGAGAAACAGCTACAGGTTCCCAGGTCATTACTGGCCCAAGAGGAACAATATTAGAATTTAAAATCCAATCTTCAATTGAATTGAATAGTAGCACATATTTGTTTGAGAAGCTTGGGAATTTGACGGCAGCTGCGTCAACACAACCCGTGTTGGAAAGTAGTGGCACGGTTTATTATATTGATAGTATTGTACGGGTAGTTGGCGCAACCACTGGGTTTAGTATAGACATCCCAGTTAGGTTTGTCAAGAAAGCATAAAATTTAGAAGGAAAAGAACATGGCAACCACATTTAAGACGTTTTTGAATAACGACATCGCTTCAACTAGAACGATGCTTCATGAGGCAATTCCAATTACAGGCTCGCTTGTGTCTGGCACGTATGGCGGTGATACCGTCGTGCTTGGCAGCGAGCCACATATTAAGAATTATTCCCATGGAATGTTCCAGTCGGTTTATGATTATCCTTATTTAAGTTCTTCTGCAAATCATATTTTTGATATCACGGTTGGTCTTTCTTCTAAGGGGGACTTGTATTCCGCTACCACTTCCCAACAGGCGAAGAAGGCCAATATCTATAATCAGATGGCTCAGATTTTGATGGGTCACGATATTACTGGTTCCATTCAAGAGTTTGACGAGGATGGTAATATTCTTGCTGGTGGAACTAAGCTTCAAGAGGTGTTTTTCTTAAACTTTGCAAGGCTTCTTGCGAAGGACGAGGTTAAGAAAGGGTCGTTCAACTTGGAATTGATTACGACGCAAGCCTACACGGAGCCAGCAGTTAACACTAATAGAATCTTGCTGACCGATACTAGCGGTTCTAACGGATTCTTTGTCAATTCGCCCGCTGGCGAATATGGGATTTTATTTGCAGATACGGCTGCTGGGTCTGATGTTTTAACAACTGAAGGCGTTCCTTGCGGCTTGCTCTTTTATCAGGCGGGCATTGCTGTTGTTTCTGGTTCTGTTTTTGCCGACTCTACTATTGGCGGCATCCTGCACACCACCAATGATGCTGTTGAGCTTAGCCTCCTTACTGGCACGGATAATTCAACTGGCTTTAATTTTGTCTCCGCTTCAACAATTGAAACGGCAGCCAATAGCATCCGAAACCGCATTTATAATTTGTCATTCAACAATAGCACAGAGCTTAATTCTTCAATTTATTTCTGTCGCATCAACCATAACGACTTCAATTACAGTTCCAATCCAACATTCCTTAGTGGAAGCAAAATTCGCGTGAAGAACAGCACGGTAGACAATCCAGTTAGTTATCTTACGACTGTAGGTCTGTATTCTGCTGATAACGAGTTGCTTGCTGTGGCAAAGCTGAGTGAGCCACTTAAGAAAGATCCGACGACTGAGATGACATTGCGCGTGCGCTTGGATTACTAATCTAGAAAGCAACTATTTAATAGTGTTATGCCTTTATATCCGTTTCGCCCCAATGATATATTCCGAAATCAGGTTAAGACACACCCGCGAGTGGATTTCTGGATTTATGATACGCGAGTGTATTATAATAACCGAGGGGTAGACGTCGGGGCTTTTCACAGCCAATCGCTGCACGTCGAACCTGGCTATGTGTCTCTTTACGAGATGAATGTAGACAGAGACCAAAATGTGGCTGGTCAAATGATTTATCCGTACATCACAAAAGAAAGCGGAATCTCTGCTTTTAAAACTGTTGGCACATCAGATTTTAATGCTGGTTATCTTTATGGTGAAAAGATATCAGGAGAATATCCCTTATCTGCGTCTTTGGGTGTTGAATTCTTTAGGGCCGATGCTGCGACATATCACTCGGAAAATCGCAGGCACTTAACGGCACTACAGAATACGTTAAATTATTACAAGCCATTAAGCCCACATTACGCCTATTCGTCTTCGCTTGGAGATAAGCCAAATCAAGACGTGAGGCTATTGAGTATTCCTTCGATCTTTTATGGTTCTTCCATCAAGAAGGGGACAGTCAGTTTGAAGTTTTATATCACAGGCACGTTGGCTGGCGAGCTACAGGATGTAAATAAAAATGGCGAACTTATCCAAGTCTCAGGAACGGCGAACGACTTGGGTGTAACATACGGGTCGGGTAGTGTGGCTGGCGTTGTTTTGTATAATGAGGGTTTTGTTCTTTTAACTGGTAGTTGGATGCTGGACCCAACTCATGTTGATTATTACAGTGGCTCTGCCTACGGCGGCGGCGTACAGACGCCGAATTGGATTAGTTACGGGCAAACGCTGACACATGGCGATGGTCAAGCCCACAATAATAGCGTGACGTCATCTGCGTGTCAATTATCTTTCCAAGGCGTGAATTACATCCCAACCTTGACGATGTTTACGCATGCGCCCAAGGGCTTGCTGAACCACTCTAACAACCCAACATACAAAAACTTTGGGCAGGCCACTTTCACCGATACTGCATTTTCAAGCTCTCTCCAATATTCTGAGCCAAACAACGTGACAATTAAAAATACTGTAAGCTCTAGTTGGGAAGTGCTGACCGGCAGTTATAATACAAAATATCAAGAAAATTCTGCCAGCTTTAAGAAGCAGACATTCATTAGTAAGATTGGGATATATGACGATAAGAAAAATTTAATTGCGGTTGCCAAACTAGCCCGACCAGTGAGAAAAACCGAGGAAGATGACTTTACCTTTAAATTAAAGTTAGATTTCTAGTATAATACTTATATGATATTGGGCTTAGACGTATCAACGAGTATTACAGGCGCGACCGTATTAGACTCTACGGGCGAGGTAATTCTTTGCGATGTTTGGGATTTTAGAAAAGATAAGGGATTCTTTCAGAAGGCGGCGAAGGCGAAAGAACATCTTGAAGAGATTAAAAAAAATCGAAGCATCAAAAAAATCTTCATTGAACAGTCGCTTCAGTCGTTCCGATCTGGTTTTTCTTCCGCACAGACCCTTTCCACCCTTGCGCGATTCAACGGAACAGTGAGCTGGCTTTGTTATGAATTGTTTGGATTAGAGCCCGAATTCATTGGAGCGTCTACTGCTCGCAAGCTCTATGGGATAAAAGTTCCGCGAGGCCAAAAAGCAAAAGAGGTTGTTTTAAAAAAAGTTCTTGACATTGTACCGGATTTTGATATACAATATACGAAACACGGAAACCCTAAGCCCGGTACATATGACCGTGCTGATAGTTTGGTGATTGCAAAAGCTGGATACGAAATTTGCAAGGAAAAAAACTCAAGCTCTTAAAGAAGGTCTTAGGCTCTTATTATAAATCGGGTGATGAAATACTGTTCTTTTGTCCGAAGTGTAAGCATCACAAGAAAAAGCTGTCAGTCAATGTTGATACTGATAAGTTTAAGTGCTGGGTTTGTGATTATGCAGGGCATTCAATTCGTCGGCTGATGCGCGACCATGCTGATTTCCGCACTCTCTGTGATTGGGATGGCTTGACAAACCGAGTAGACATATCCTCTTTTGAAGATTTGTTTAGCGAGACAACCGACGAGCCAGAGCAAAAAATTTGTTTACCAGATGAGTTTCGTAGTCTAACTGGAAAAAAAGCATTACTCAATTCCCTAGCCGCAAGAAAATATTTGATGGACCGTGGTGTCGGTTATGAAGACATAATGCGGTGGAAGATAGGTCACTGTATTTCAGGTCAATACGGGGGGCGAATTATTATTCCATCATTTTCTATTGATGGTGCGCTTAACTATTTTGTGGCAAGGAGTTATAATGGTCATTGGAAGAAGTATATAAACCCCCCAGCTTCTAGAAATATTGTCTTTAATCACTTGATGGTGGACTGGGATTTGGATATAATTCTGGTTGAGGGGGTATTTGATGCTATAAAAGCGGGCACAAATGCAATTCCCCTATTGGGATCGCAATTAAATGAGAATTCAAAGCTATTTCAAGCGATTGTTCGATACAATCCAAGGGTTTACCTTGCTTTGGACCCCGATGCTGAAAAGAAATCTGCAAAATTAATAAAAAAGATGTTGACTTATGGGGTAAAGTTGTATAAGATAGAGATAACACCTTATTCTGACTTGGGTGAGATGACAAAAGACGAGTTTGAGAGAAGAAAAGAACAAGCAAAGCCGATATCTTCTTCATTTGGAGATTT
>Ga0098044_1000926_pt1 | contig 15415 bp, 12 predicted proteins | sample 10_taG_FD_75053 | JGI IMG/M metagenome (GOLD analysis project Ga0098044, IMG submission 75053) | Marine viral communities from the Subarctic Pacific Ocean - 10_ETSP_OMZ_AT15264 metaG | ecosystem: Environmental > Aquatic > Marine > Oceanic | place: Pacific Ocean | collected 2015-01-16 | reverse complement strand
TGTTCGACTTTACTGGAACGGCTCCATCCAGAGTCATTCAGGTATTTGGTTATTATGGAGACGACAGAGATCCAGGCGCTGGTACAACTGGTCAAATCAGTCTCAGGAACGAAGGTTCAGTTGGTTCTTCCGAGAAACTTACTGTTCAGGAAGTTGGAATATCCACTTACAACTTCAGTGGTGCATACTCCGATTTCAAATCTACATTTACAGAAGTCGGTACTGGATCTCTATATTCCATTGGTGGATCCTCAGAGAACGTTGCAGCTGCAGAACTTGTTGCAGGAACATCCATATTCAATGGAACTGCACAAGAATCCTTCATTGCTCAGACTCCAGAGAATACTGCAACGCTTACACTTTCTGGAACTGGAGATGCCTTCCGTCAGCGTATATGGGTTGGTACTGGAAATATCTCTCTCAGCAACAACATCAAGGTTGTTACTGGAATCAGAATTTCCTTGGCTGGAAATGGTTCTCTATTCGGATTCGGTGCTGCTGCAGAAGCAATTCCATATCAAGGATTTGCAAGTTCTGTTCTTGTCGATTTTGTTGGAGAGGCAGAAACAAGAGAGATCGCAGTTTATCAGGATCACGTTACATCTGGTATTCTTACATTCTCTGGTGCTCTTTCGCATCCACTCATCGACTTCACTCCTGCTCCAAAGGGATCTGGATTATTCACAGTTGGTGGTACTCTCGATCTCAAGGTATTCACCAGAGAAATTGGATCTGGTTCTGCTACGATTACTGGTGGATCGGATGTCAAATTCATCAGTCAGGCTGGCGAAGGAACAATTCTTTACGATCTCAAGGGTGCTTCGGCAATCACGAAACTCCATTGGGTCTATCAGGATTTCGTTACTTCTGGTATTGCTACAGTCTCTGGTCTTGGTGGGACAAGAGAGATCCAGAATTATGGATACTACGGAGACGACAGAGATCCAGGCACATCAGGAAATATTACGATCTCTGGAACACCTCTGGTACATCCAGATGTTCGTTACATTCCACATGTTGGAATTGGAGTCGCAGTTCTATACGATATCGACGGGACTTCTTCCGAGAGAAGGGCTTGGGCTCCAGTATACGGAACAGGATCCTTCAAGAAATTTGCATCTCTCGATGAGGCATACGCAAGAACATCCTACATTGCTAGTGGTCAAGTTAATATTAATGGTATCGCTCCAACTGAAATTCTGGTCTTCGAGGAAGGAAGGACCTACGTTGTTATTATTTAATTCTATAAATAAATCAGAAGCATAACTATTTGACCTCTTGAAATATGACTAAGCAGGTTCAATTTAGAAAGGGTACAACCGCTGAACACTTTAACTTTACAGGTGCGTTAGCAGAAATTACCGTTGATACCGATAAAAATACCGCAGTTGTACATGACGGTGCAACGCCTGGTGGATTTGAACTTGCAAAAGCAAGATGGACATTTGTTAGCGGAAATTATACTGCTGGTACGAACCAGAAATATACTGTTGATTCTACGAACAGTCCATCGGGATTCAATCTTACTCTCCCCACGCCTCGTGCGATAGGAGACTGGATATGGGTGGAGGACTTTTCTAATTTCTTAAGTATTAACCCCATAAATATAGTATCACAATACTCATTTGAAAACGGACACTTGGTTCAGGCCTCGTCTCCTTTTATTATGGATGTGTCAGGGGCATCAGTAACATTCATTTGGAATGGATCTCTGTGGAAGATATTCAATAACAGGAGTAGTTAGAAATGGCACTAACCCTAAGTAATTCAATTTCTGGTGAATTTATCCCTTCAGAATCGTCGGGTTTTTTCACCTATGCTCTAAGAAGAGATGCAGAGCATATGCTCTACTTCTCAAAAGTTAGTGCTGCTGGAACAGAATTAGGAGAGTTCTATCGTTTGGATGGAACTGCTATACCAGAATTTGGTGATGGTGTAGATTATGGTTGTTATGATGTCGGTGTTGGTAAAACATCTGTTATCCGATTGGATGTTGCTACCGAGAAAAAATCTTTAGATGACCCAAGTGATAAATATCAACAGATCCGCTTTGACAGAAGAAATCTGTACTATTACATAGATGATGACGGTTTCTTTGTCATAAGGTTCAATGGGCCAGATTATGATTATTCAACCATCGGACCAAAATAATCCCATTCAGATAATTAACTAGGAGAAACAATGGCTGAGTTTAGACTTGGAAGAGTAAAATTCAACTGGACAGGTGATTGGGCTGTATCCAAGTCCTACCTGATCGATGACATCGTGAAGTTCGGTGGTAACACATATGTTGCTACATCGAATCACACATCGACGGCCAGCACATCGAATTTTTACGCAAACGATTTAGGGAACTGGAACGTTCATATCGAGGGCCTATCACAGAAAGGTGCTTGGGCAACTGGTACTTACTATCGTGTCAATGACCTCGTTACCTATGGTAACGTGGTTTATCGTGTGACAACGGCTCACACTTCAGAAGGAACTTTCATAGACAATACGAAAGTAACTCCATATGTCTCTGGATTTAAATCCGAGGGAGATTGGGCAAATGGTGACGAGTATCAAGCAGGTGACGTTGTTAATTACAACGGATCTTCTTATGTTGCTTTAACAACATCTCTCGCAGGATTTCAACCTCCACAAAACTTAGGAGTCGCAACCGATCCTAATGCTAAGTGGACAATCTTATCAGATGGTCTTGCTGGTGCCGCTCTTACGTACTCCGAGAACTCTTATTATAGAGGTGACTTGGTTCAGTATGGTGGTAACATCTACCGTCATAAGATTGGTGTTACAACAAACGTTTCTCCATTACAGGTTGGTCTTGGATCAATCGCTCCCGAATCATATAATGGTGATGCAGTCTGGGATCTCCTAGTAAAAGGTTTTAATTTTGTAGGTAACTTCTCTACAACTTATACCTATCACCCAGGCCATCTTTCAAGATATGGTTCAACTTCTTACCTATCAGTTGGTTCATCCCACATTAATGTAATTCCTACTGCTGGAATTGGAACATATTGGGAAGTTCTTGCTCAGGGTGATTCCTCTGGTGCGATGAACACCAAGGGTGACATCATTACATACAACTCAGGTAATGTAAGAATTGGTATTGGTTCTACAGGTTATGCTCTTGCAGTTCAAGCAAACGGATTGCCAGGATACGAGATTGTAGGTAACCAAACAAGAATCTATTATGTTGACTCTGAAGACGGAGTTGATACAAACAACGGTCTTGCACCTAACTTGGCGTTTAAGACTATTAAGAAGGCTTGCGAAGCTGCACGTCCTCTAACAAATGTTACTGGAGTTGATTACACTAGTGCAACTGGTGTTTCAACCGTTACGGCTCCTGGCCACGGACTACAAAACACTGGTACTTTCGTCCAGTTACAGGGTCTTGACTTTGAGTGTCTATCTGGAGGTAACGTATTCAACATTCTGGGTATGGTAATGAACAAGGCAGTTGGTCTTGCGACTATAACTGCTATTGGTCTTGGTGGTGCTCCTGAAGTTTCTATCGGTGAAAAAGTTAGAATCAGGAAATTGAATGTTACTTATACTGGTTCTGCAAGATTCACACACCAATTCCAGACCGCTGCTACTGGTGCAGTTATCGCTGGTGGTAATTACGCTCACAACTTTATTAGTTGTGCTGCTAACGGTGTTCAAATCGTTGGTGGATCAAGTGTAACTCCAACAGGTTCTACATACGACCCTGCAAATGGTAACTTAGTACTAACACTGTCTGGTCATAGTCTATCAACTTCTGATAAACTTACCATTTCCGCTAACGCACTGACATTTACTTGTGCGATGAACGGTAATGCTTCTAACAAGACATATCCTCGTACAACTGACCCAACATACGGTCAACAGTTGAACATTACAGGAACAACAACAAATACCGTTACGGTTAACGTTGGTGCTTCTGCTCAGGAACTACTTACACCGACTGCTGCTACCTACAACGAAAACACTGGTGATTTAACACTTACAATTGCCGCTCACGGTTTAACTGCTGGTACTGCAATCAAACTCGCTAACGATGGATTAACATTCCGTTGTTCAATGGACGGTTATACAACCGATCACACATATCCAAGATCAAGTGATCCTAAGTATAATACTTCAATCGATATTACTCAGGTAACCACTAACACAATTACAATTAACGTTGGTGCAGCTGCTGCAAGTGCTACTATTACAGGTAAGTTCCCTGCTGTACATACTCAAGGTTCTTATGAGTTCCTAGTAACTGCTGTTCCTGATGCAAACTCTGTTGTATTGAACGTTGGTGTATCAACAGTTGATTACAACTACGCTTCTGGTGGTACTGGATTCGTTGGTCTAACTACAACCACATATCCTAGAGTTGTTTCCAAGTCTTACTTCGAGATTCTTGAAGTTCCCGACGGTGATACATTCAAGGTTAATGTTGGTGTTTCTACTCAGACTCACGCCTACGTAAGTGGCGGTACAATGACTGACTTGACACCTGCTATCCTGAAACTATCTGCTTCGCAGTTCTATGAGCAACTTCCAATTGTTGTTCCTCCTTACACTGCTATCGTAGGTAACGCACTTAGAGGTTCTCAGGTTCTACCTGCAACTGGTACATCTGATGATGGTACTACACCAAACAACAGGTCCCACATGTTCAAGATGTCTGACTCTACAACGATTCAGGCGATCTCCATGAAAGGAATGGAAGGATTCACATATGACCCTAACGCTCCTTGGCAACTAGACAATTCTAACATTAGAACTGGTATTGGTACAACTGCTGCTGGTATATTCGTCTCCTTCAACCCAGATTCTCCAATTAACGATAAATCACCATACGTTAAGGACTGTACTGCTTTCTCAGACAATGCTTCTGAGGCAGTTCCTCCAAGACACGGTGGTGGTGCTGTTGGAGTACTCGCTGATGGTGGAGTACATAATGAAGGTGCAAAATCGATGGTATTCGATGCCTTCACACACGTTGCATCTGACGGTGCTGGATATGTTCTAGACAGAAGTGCAATCGCTGAGATTGTTTCCTGCTTCACATACTACGCCCGTTGGGGATACTACTCAGGTGGTGGATCAAGAATTCGTGGAGTTGGTGGTAACAACTCATATGGTGACTATGGAGTCATCTCTTCTGGATTCTCAACTGATGAGTCACCAAGGACTGCAAGAGTCTTCGGAGACATGATGACAGTTCTTGGTGCTAACAAGGCTGGTACAGTCTCAGTTGGTGCAACAATGTTCGGTGCAACATCTAAGGCAACTGCATGGATGTTAAACGATCAGATCTCTGCTGATAAGATTTACTTCAAGTATCAAACTGGATACGGTAACGCTGGAATCGGAACCACTGGTTTCGTAGATTCAGAGGTTATCTGGTTCGGTGCTGGTGCTGAGGCAAGTTCTGGAGTTGGTTCAATTACCGTCGGTACTGCTGCAAGTTCAGTCACAGGACAAAAGGGTACAATTCTTGAGGTTGATAATACTTCTGGAGTACTCCTAGTTGGTGACGCTATCGGAATTAAGACATCACTCTATGGTGCAGATGAAAGATTCTACATCATTAACACAGTTACAAACGTTTCTACCGCATCTACTTACTACGAGTGGAAGGCAGGATCAACCGCAGGTATCGCAATTACGTTCCCGAATCGTGCTACTCTGACAATTTCGCCAGAGAAGACAATCGGTACATGGGATACAAGGGCTGTAACTAACGCAGGCGCTGGATCTACAATTGACGTTAGAACATTGTTCTCACAGTGTCGTCTAACAGGTCACGATTTCCTCGCAGTTGGTACAGGTAACAAAACAGAAACTAACTATCCTAACGTTGATCTCGCTGGAGTTATTCAGGGTAATGAGACAAACGTATTTGGGCCTGGTAAGGTGTTCTTCGTATCTACCGACCAAGGTGGTAACTTCCGAGTTGGTGAATTCTTCTCGGTTGATCAGCTAACTGGTCGTGCTACATTGGATGCTTCCGCCTTCAACCTGTCTGGTTTGACAGAATTGAGACTGGGTGCTATTGGTGGTCAGATTGGTGAATCAATTAGTGAATTCTCCTCCGACCAAACACTTGCAGGTAACGCTAACAACGCAGTTCCAACTGAGTACGCAGTTAAGGGATTCTTAACTCGTGGCGCAATGGGAACCAAGGCGATGACACCTCCAGTAGGTACAACCGCTCAAAGACCTGGCGGCGTTGATGATGAGTTCAACACTGGTGCAATGAGATTCAACACTACTCTTGGTTCTCTTGAGTACTATGATGGAACTTCATGGCAACAGCCTGGTAACCTTGCGTTTAGTACATTAACATCTAATACAAACGTTCTTCCTGCTAACGTCTACTTCTGTCAGACCACTGGTGGTCCATTCAGTTGTACTTTACCTGCTGCTCCTAACCTTGGAGACACAATCAGGTTCTTCGACGTTGCTAAGACCTTCGATACTAACGCATTGACAATCTCCCGTAACGGAAAACCGATTCAGGGTGATACTTCAGATCTTACCGTAAATACAGAAGGTGCCGCATTTGAGTTAACCTTCTCTGGTGATACATACGGATGGAGACTATTCACCATCTAATGTGATTCGGGAGGATCTTCCTCCCATTCTATTATTGAATTATTAACCCCTTAAACAGGATTGTAAATGGCAAGTTATCGATCATATAAAAAAGTAACGGCAGCTATGGTTCCTGATGGATCCATAAGTGTAGAGAAACTTGCGCCGGGTTCTGGGCCATCTTTTTGTGTAAAGCATATTAAAGGATCACCAAACTCATGTACGCCTGGTTGCTGCTGTAACTGGCAAGTACCATCAGGTGCTTCACGTATTACGTGGGAAGTTTGGGGTGCTGGAGGAAATGGACATGGATCATGTTCCTGCAACAGATGTCAGCACTACAGGGCTGCATCAGGTGGTGCATACAATATTAAGACCATTCAGACTTCTGGTGGTTGTCAATATAGTGTATGTGCTGGAGGAGTTTATAGATGTTGTTCTAGGGAATGTAACGGTTGCGAAGGATGTTCATCTTACGTAAATGGTTATAACTTATCCAACTTCTGTGCCAGAGGTGGTGCAAGAGGTTGTGCAAACACTGACTGGTCAAACCATTGTCACTCTACTTGGTGGTGCTGCATGGCGCCAGGAAGTTGGGGTGGAGACTTTACCATGAGTGGTCACCAGGCACACTGGTCTGGTCACTGGAACTGTCATTGTGGTTCAACCGTTGGTAACGTTTGTTCGCCAGGAGCTCCGTTCCTTGCAATGGGTCAAGAACACAGAATGACTCACTGTTGGCAACGTTGTGGTTGCTGGACTGCGCCTTATGCAACAGGAGGCGGTGGGGCTTTAACATCCTACTGTGGTCGTTGTTGTGGTCAGGGTGGCCAGGGTGGATCTGGCGTTGTACGTATTACTTGGATGTAAGGAGCAGAAATGGCTGATTATTCGTCTTACAAAAAAATTAATGGAGATACCTTTGAAGCTGGTATCTTAGATGGGAACAAATTTAGTTCTTCTCCCACATCTACCTACGGTGTTAAGTGGGTATATGGAACAATGTGTAGATGCTCGCCTGGTTGTTGCTGCAACTGGACTGTACCTACAGGAGTTACTAAACTGTGGGTCCAACTTTGGGGTGCAGGTGGTAACGGAACAGGAGCTTGTTCCTGTAACAGATGTCAGCACTATAAAGCTGCTGGTGGTGGATACTATAACAGTCAGATTGCTACTACTCAAGGTGGTTGTACATACAGTGTATGTGCTGCTGGTGTTTATCCTTGCCTTTCACGAGAGTGTTACGGTTGCAATGGATGTTCTTCTTACATTAATGGTTATGGATTCTCTAATTTCTGTGCCGTAGGTGGTGGTCGAGCATGTGCTAATACATCTTGGTCAACAGAATGTACATCTGATTGGGCATGTTGTGCATCTCCTACCACTTGGGGTGGAGAAATGGCAATGGGTAACCACTATGGTGTATGGAGTAACGCAAGTTATGATACATATAGAGGTTGGTGTCATTGTTATAACCAATGTATTACACCTACCAGTGCTCCTTTAATCGGTACTATGGTCCAACAGGCAACAAGAGGCTGTTGGGTACGTTGTGGTTGCTGGATCGTACCTTATGGTAATGGCGGACAAAGCGCTATGACAAACTACTGTGGTCGCTGTTGCGGTCAAGGTGGTACAGGTGGCGGTGGATTAGTTAAAATTACATACTTCTAAGTAAGGAGAAACGATGGCCAATTATTCATCATACAAACAGATTAAGAACTCGCAGGTAACGGATGGTACTATTCCAACCTCTGCGCTGGCTTCGGGTGCTTTCTCCAACTGGAACATTAAATGGGTATATGGTACTCCAAACTCATGTACGGCTGGTTGCTGCTGTAACTGGCAAGTACCAACTGGAATAAACAAGATTAGTTTTGAAGTTTGGGGTGCTGGTGGTAATGGTCACGGTACTTGTTCATGTAACAGATGCCAAAACTGGTTCGGTGCAGGTGGTGGATTCTATAACACAAAAACTATTGGAACTCAAGGTGGTTGTCAATATAGTGTATGTGCTGGTGGAGTTTATCGTTGTTGTTCGAGAGAATGTACTGGATGTCATGGATGTGCATCCTACGTTAATGGTTACAACTTAAGTAATTTCTGTGCCTTGGGTGGTACAAGAGCTTGTGCAACCAGTGGTTGGTCAAACGCATGTTACTCACAGTTTGAGAGATGCTGCTTACAACCAGGCGCATGGGGTGGAGACTTCGGTATGGGTAACCATGCTGGAACATCATACAAATTGTATGGTTGGGATTGTCACTGTTTCTACAACATGGAACACCCAACAGGTGCTCCGTTCATTGGAACCCTAGGTGTTGTCTCTGCTGTTAGGCATTGTTGGATACGTTGTGGTTGCTGGACTGTACCTTATGGACACGGTGGCCAGAGTGCGATGACTTCATATTGTGGTCGTTGTTGTGGTCAGGGAGGACAAGGTGGTTCTGGTCTAGTTAAGATTACTTACGTCTAAGATGTCAGATACTAATCCTACTAGTTACGACCCATCGACTGATCCTAGAATTACTAGGTCTACACCGTCGGTGGTAAATACCTCAACTACTTACGATCCAAAACAGGATGCAAGAGTTACTCGTGTAGGTGTTGCAACAGATAAATAAAAAAAGTTCGAGATGGATCGGAGGGGTTACAACACCCCTCTTTTTTTATGTAAATGTATAAATAAAAGGCGAAGGAGTAAACCCGAATAAATCCAATAAAAATGGCAACTAAAATTATTTCACATGCGTGGAAGATGAAACTTCCTAACAACTTCCTTGTTGATCACTCTTTTAGTGACAATAAGACTAGGGACTGTACGTATGACGGTCCAGATAAAATCTACCTACAGTTAGGAGCTGATGGTAAAGAAAAGTATGGTCCTCTAACAGAAGACGATATTGCAGATGGTCGTCCAAGACCCGCTGACGTAGTTGAGTGGTTCGAGGTTGATTGCGCCGCAAGTGACACAAATGCTTTAATTTGTCAGTTACGTGGCCCAGTTATCGACGAGAAAGAAGAGGAACGAGGTACTGGAGAGGTAATCCACCAAGGATCACCTAATATCTCAGCAGACTATCCAAGGTTCTCTTATAGTACTCCATTAATGTCTGATGATGTGTATGATTTCAATACCATCAAAAAGAATGGTTCTAATCAATTAGAGATTAGTGCATTTAGTGTTCAGGAAAAAATTAATGGTGCAACTGAAGATCTAACTTGGGATAACATCAGAAGTCTGAGAGATAGAGTTCTCCAAAACAGTGATGGAACCATTGCTGAAGATATGCCTGATGCTTTGAAAGATAAGTGGAAAACATATCGTCAGAAGTTGAGAGACTTCCCTGCTACTATGGCAGGTGCATCTGTTGAACCCAACATTGCTCAGTTCATGATGCCCGAAGAACCTGAGTTCAGCCCTCCAGCTGATGATCCAGAACCAAATGCAGATGGATCTGCTCCTTGGGCCCCACCAAACGGATAATCTTGCATATATAAATTAACTAAGATGATCGAAAGGTCATCTTTTTTAATGCTTGGGAATATCATGTTTGAAGTAAATGACTATCAGGTACAAGTTCATAAATTATATGATCATTATAAAGATAATGATGCTGGATATGTTTGGAGAAAGGTTTTTATAATAGATAATTTCTATAAAAATCCAGATGAGGTTCGTAATTATGCTTTATCATCTGAAATAACTGATAAAGAACAATATACTGGAGACCTAATAGGTAAAAGAGTATGGGAGGACAATTTAGAATTAAGAAAAAACTTAAAACCAATATATGAGTTTCTCTGCAAACAACCTACTTGGGATAATATTGAATATGATTCTGATGATTTTGATTCTAAATGGGACAATATGAAATTTATGGTAAATGTAAGTTATGGATCAGACTTCGCTAAACGACAAGATAATTTTTTTGGAGATGTAGTTACATATCATAAAGATAATACAAAATATAAATGGGCATCTCTTGTATATTTAAATCAAGAGGATGAGTATGATGGTGGTACTAAATTTTATGCTTTTAAAGAAGGTTGGCCAGGATTTAAACCATCTGAAAAAGATGCATTTACATGCGAAATGAAGTATAATAGAATGGTGTTATATGAAGCTAGACATACACATGGAGCGATTCTAAATAGGGATATGTTTCAAACAAAACCCCGTCTAACACAGGTAGTTTTTATGTGACTATATAGTTATAGGAATCATGAAAATCATTATTCTACTTACTTGAGGTGAAAAAAAATGAGATCGAAAGCCTTTTTCATTAATGGCGGAGCAGGGCGTGTAATTTGCTCTATTCCCGCTTTAGAGAAATATACAGAAGAGAATCCAGATGATGATTTTGTTATCATTTGTGAGGGTGGTACAGACTTTTACAAAGGTCATCCAACATTAGATGGAAGGGCATATGATGTATGGCATAAGAATGTATTTGAACATCATATTAAAGACAGACAATGTGTTACCCTAGAACCATATAGAGTTTGGGACTACTATAATCAGAAGTGTAGTCTTACTCAAGCTTTTGATATTCAAATTAATAATTTAGAAGAACCAAGAGAAGTATCAAAACCAACACTTAACCTCTCTAAGATGGAAGTTATTGCTGGTTATAATGTTGTTCAAGAAGTAAAATCAGTAACAGGTAATGATAAAGTTCTTGTTATTCAACCATTTGGAAGAGGGGTTGAACAACTGGGAGATTTTGTTGCAGATGGTAGTTCTAGAAGTCTATCTCTAGTTAATATTGTTGATATCATTAATCAACTCAAGAAGGATTATGCTGTCATTGTAATGAGTGAGATTCATTTCCCAGTAGAGGAAAATGAAGAGAAGTCGAAATATAAGATTGCAAGACCACAGATCCAAGATATGCGTCATTGGGCTGCTGTAATTGATGTTGCAGATCACTTCTTAGGTTGTGATAGTATGGGACAACATTTAGTAAAAGCTCTTGATGGAACTGCAACTGTAGTTGTTGGATCTACATTCCCAGTTAATATATCATATCCTAATGATAAGGACTTTGATGTAATTGATATTGGTGATGGTAGAAGGAAATATTCTCCAATTAGAATAAGTCAAGAAGAGCATATTGAAAGGTTTAATGACCAATCAATGGAGATGGATAAATCTCAGATTAAACAAGTTGTTGATTCTGTAAGAAAGAGACTTGGAAAACCAACCAAGTTCACTGGAACATATGTTCCTATACAACAAGAACAACAAGCTTGTTGCGATAATTCTAATCACGATCATGTTTCTGGTGCAACAGCAGCTGCTTATGCTGGTGCTCAAAATACATCTCAATCTGCATATCAAGGCACAGGTAGAATTAAACCAGAAGCTCCAACACCAAACTTTACTTTAAAACCAGCTAAACCACCTAAAGTAAATAAAGGATTTGCACAAGAAGTAAAAAACTTGTTGAAATCTGACAAACCCTCTATAAAAATTGAGAAAAAAAGTGAGTCTTGATAATGACACAATGGATTGCAGCAATTGCTAGGGGTCACAACTCTGGTGTTTGTCTTCTTGCTGATGGTGAATTAGTATTTGCTACTGAAGAAGAAAGGTTCTCTAGAAAAAAATATGATGGTGGTCCTTATGCTTCCATCGTTAAGATTTTAGATTACACAGATAAATTGGATCATCTTGTCATTGCACATACTCAACCATTGAGTGATGCAGGTCAGGTTGATTTTACAGGAGAGAACGTATATACAGGACTAGCAAGTAAGTTAGGATTAATAGAAAGGAATGTAGAGAATTTGTGGGAACATCCACAGGTTACGGATTATAGTCATGTCCATCATAAACTCCATGCTGCATGTGGTTTGTATAGATCTGGATTTGAAAGTGCTGTTGCTGTTATTGTAGATGGTGCAGGGACATTCATCCCTATGCGTATAGGTGGTCAAGAAGAAATGACTTGGGAATTGGAAACAATTTTTAAGTGTTCTTATCCAGATAATTTTAAAACTCTTTATAAACATCAAGGGGGTAGAGGTCCTTGGCCAGGAGTAGAGATACCTGATTTCCCAGCTAAAAGAGAAAAAGAGGAAGGAACGTATCATCTTACATTAGATGATTCTGCTGGTATTGTTAAAGCATATGAAGCAGTAACTCAATATTGTGGATGGCAACCTATTGAAGCTGGTAAGACTATGGGGTTATTTCCTTATGGAAAACCCAATGATAATATTCCAGAAATTTATACTGATTATGATGGGATGTCTTTTTGGAAAACTACTAATAGAGATGTTATAGTACCAACGTATCCTAATGGAGCGATGGTAAATCAAGGTAGATTTAAGGAGTTATATACTAATCCAGAAGAACAGAATGGGGATTTGACAAAACTCCAAAGTCGTAGAGATATGGCGTATGCCATTCAGACAGAATCTCAAGAGATGGTTTTGGATCTTATTCTCAAAGCAGTTGAGATCAGTGGTGAAAAAAATGTAATTCTATCTGGTGGATATGGATTAAATTGTGTTGCAAACTATTGGTTACTTCAGGAATTGGAACATGAAGATATTAATCTATTTGTAGAACCAGTCAGTAATGATGCTGGTACTGCTCTTGGTGCAGCTTATCTACATTATCATAACCTATCAAAAGACGCTACAGTAAGACCTCATGTTCATGACTTATACACAGGACCAGAGTACCAGTATGAGAATGATGAAATTTTGGCAGTTGCTGAAAAATATAATGCAACAAGAGTCTTTGAAGCTAACCATAAAGATGCAGTAGAACTTATTACTAATAAGAATATTGTTGCCTTGTTCCAAGGTAAATCAGAAGCAGGGCCTCGTGCATTAGGTAATAGATCTATTCTTTATGATGCTCGTGATCCAGAAGGTAAGGATCATGTTAATCATGTTAAACGTCGTGAGTACTTCAGACCATTTGCAGGTTCTATTCTAAAAGAACATGTACATGATTGGTTTGATCTTCGTGGTATGGATGAAACTCCATTCATGATGTATGCTGTTAATTGTAAGGAAGGTATTCAGGAAAGGATTCCAGCAATCATTCACGTTGATGGTACATGTAGGATTCAAACTGTTACTTCAGATCAGAATAAAAATTACTATGATATCATTCATGAGTACTATAATCAAACAGATTGTCCTATTATATTCAATACATCCTTCAACCTTGGTGGAGAACCCCTTGTAGAGACCCTAGACGACGCTCTAAGGACTCTTGCGAACAGTTTGATAGAATACCTCTATCTTCCTGAATATGGTCTTATAATAGAAGTGAGGAACGACTAATGTGGTATGTGATTACTTGGACTGCAATTACAATGTTTGTATTGGTTCAATTAGGTGTTTTTAAGAAGAGTCACTGGAAGAAAAAATGAAAATCGTTATAGTTGGTGGAGGAACTTCTGGGTGGTTATCTGCTGCGGCACTTAAACATAGATGTCCTTTTATTGATGTAACTTTAATTGATAAAGAGGTATCGACTCCAGTTTCAGTTGGTGAAGCTACTCTTCTTAAATTTGAAAAATTTTTATCTGATCATTGTGGTCTTGATTCTAATGAGTTTTTAAAGGAGATTGATGCTACTTTAAAGGGTGGTATCTTATTTTCAGATTGGGCATATGAAAATAGTAAAATATGGCATCCTTTTTACTTCTTAGATTTTCCATCTAATGATCCACAACCGTCATCAATGATAGATGGGTGGTCCCATGAACAAGATTATGACCTTGCTTCACTAATGGCTTTATACCAAGTTAGTATGGGTAATAAAGTCGATAGGGATCAATTAGGTGGGTCTTATGCTTTACATATTGATTGCATAAAATTAATTGAATATCTCCGTAAGAAGTTGGAGAATAAAATTACTATTATAGAATCAACAGTTGAATATAGTATTAGAGATGGTGATGGTAATATAACGGAATTGGGATTAAAAGATGGTACGGTACAGGGGGATTTGTTTATAGATTGTACTGGCCATGGAAGTATTCTTAAAGATAAGAGAGATACTGTAGATCTATCGGATCGTTTATATGTTAATGCTGCTCTTGCTGGTCATATTCCTTATACCAATAGAGAAGAACAACTTAAACCTTATGTTAGTTGTCCAGTAGTAGATAGTGGTTGGATATGGGAGATACCATTACAATCTAGGATTGGATCTGGAATTGTTTTCAATATGGATATAACCACTCCAGAAGAAGCTAAACAAGAATTTTATAACCATTGGGGTCAAGAAGTAGATTTAAAATTAATAGATTGGACTCCATATTATGATAAGAATCAATGGGATAAAAATGTAATATCCATTGGATTGTCAGCAGGATTTATTGAACCACTTGAGAGTACTGGGGTAGCTTTGATATGTGAAGGTATTGCTACTGCTTGTAATCTATTAGAGAGTGGTTATTATACAGATCATGATATTCAATATTTCAATAGTTGGATGATACAAGGATTTGAAATATGTACAAACTTTGTGAATATGCATTACTCAAAATCATACAGAGATACTAAGTTCTGGAGATATGTGAGAGGGTGTTATCAAATGTCGGATACACAAAAATTCTATCTTGATAATATGAAATCAAAAGATAGATCTATGCTTGGTGGGAAAAAGGGGATGTTTGGTGGAGTGAATTGGATTCATTGGATGATTATGATGGGATTTGAATTTTCTCCAAAAGATCATATGGTGAGACATGACGTAAAAAATATATTGGAACAATCAAACGAATGTTTGAGTCAAGGAGAGAATCTAATGAATCATCATGAATTTGTTGATACATATTTAAAGAAAAGACCA
>Ga0098044_1000925_pt1 | contig 15429 bp, 11 predicted proteins | sample 10_taG_FD_75053 | JGI IMG/M metagenome (GOLD analysis project Ga0098044, IMG submission 75053) | Marine viral communities from the Subarctic Pacific Ocean - 10_ETSP_OMZ_AT15264 metaG | ecosystem: Environmental > Aquatic > Marine > Oceanic | place: Pacific Ocean | collected 2015-01-16 | reverse complement strand
TTCGCCTCCAAGTCCTCAAACTCGCCAAGCGCTGGAAGCCTAAAAGAAAACCAAAGTAGGTGGGGGCAAAACACCGCTTACAGAAAACCAAAGTAGGTGGGGGCAAAACACCGCTTACTCATCATCGACAATCAAAATTCTGTTCAGCAAACACTTCCCCCACCGAAGCAAGAACAAATCTCAGGAAATCCGGCAATTTTTATCTGAGCCGCTCGCAACCTAAGCGGACGAGGGCATCAACGCATAATTACAATTCTATCAACTCACAAATGAGAGTTTTTTGGAGATATATGGAGTGCTACGAATTGGAATTACTACAATTTTGTTTCGCTTGATTTTGAAATCAAACAATGCGGATCGTAAATTTGTCCACATAGAAACACAGATCGTTGATGTCAGAAATTATGTTCTATCGTTTCAACAGCGAGCCATAAACAAAAGCTTCCTAGAACATCGAATATGGAAACTCATCTGTTGAACGTGAAATAAAGCGCGAAAATCTTGACTGTTCAATTTTCCAATGCCTCTGTTTGCGCAAGCGGAGAGTTTGAGAAAAGTTCGCCCAGAATGCCAGTCCGATTTCCGTCTTCAGGTTCTCTAGTCAGTTCTACGCGGTTTGGCCTTTCCAAATAGGGATCAGGACGCAGTCAAAGGAAATTCAATCGATATCTCGAGACCAACATCTCCCGCACCAAATTCAATATGAGCGGAATGAAGGTTCGCAACTGCGTGAACCAAAGCAAGGCCAAGACCATTGCCGGGCGAAGTTCGGCTCCGATCAAGCCGATAAAAACGCCTGAATATTTTTTCTCTCTCGTGCTCCGGAATTCCCAGACCTTCGTCCGCCACTTTGAGGACCGCCTTAGGCCCCTCAGTCACCAAGGAGATATTCACAGGTGTGCCAGTTGGGGTGTGTCGAAGGACGTTTTCGATCAAATTCGCGACCATTTGAGCAATCAAATTTCGGTCACCAAGGATTGTGACATTCGGAACAATCTCTGCACTTACACCACGCCCTTCATCTTCAAAAGAGGCTCGATAGGCATCGACGACAGACTGGCACAACTCACTTAGCGAGATAGGAGCAAATTTCTTTTTCAGTACGCCTGCCTCGATTTGTGCGATCCCCAGTAACGCCGTGAAGGTAGAAAGGATCTCGTCGATCTGTTGCCGTGCGTCATCGAGTACCAATGCAAATTCTGCGGGAGACTTTACATCCAGCGACGCCTCTTCCAGTTTCTGACGCAATCGGGACAGGGGCGTTCGCAGGTCGTGGGCAATGTCGCTGGAAACCTGCCGAAGGCTTTCCATGAGCTGTTCGACCCTTGCGAGCGTGGCGTTCACGCCTCGGGCGAGTTCATCGAGTTCATCTTCGTTACCTTTGATGGCAAGGCGTCGGTCCAACTGCCCTTCGGCAAAGGCGTGCAATTCTTCATTGAATATATCGATCCGGGAGAAGGCACGGCGACCGATCAAAATGCCGACCCCGATTGCGAAGAGCAACATGACAAAAGCGCTCCAGCTAAAGGCGGAGATGATCGCTTCCTGTGTCTCAATGATATTGAATCGGTCAAACCCGACGAGCAGCGTGCTCCCATCCTTGAGGCGCAGCCCAAAGCCGGTGAGTATGCGTTCGTCTTTGTCTTCTGACGGCGACGAGGCGATCTCTGCATTGGGGTAATCGTGCCAACCCAGCTTTATTTCGAGCGGCCCGACGTTTCCAAAGTCGGAGCCATCCGGCTTCTTAAGCAAGGCGAAGATTGGAAATCCGGAGCTTGCTGCATTCTCTTCGTGGATGGCCTGTTCCAATTCGGCAAGCCCACCATGCGCGAAGCGGATTTCCATCGTTGCCACTTCCTGCGTAATAGCTCCGCGGCGCTGCGACTCGAGCGCATTGCTTGCTACCCAGAACGTGATCGCAAAGACCACGATATAGGAAAGAATAAAGAGCGATGTCGATATGGCTGCGAGGCGGAAGGCTGTTGAGTGAATTGTTCTAGTCAGACGATCTGAGTGCATAGCCAGCTCCCCGGATCGTGTGAATCAGCTCTCGGTCGAAGCCTTTGTCGACCTTCGATCTCAGACGGGAGATGTTGGTCTCAACGATGTTGGTTTGCGGGTCGAAGTGAAAGTCCCAGACATTTTCAAGCAGCATGGTTCGGGTGACGACTTGATCGACATGACGCATCAGAAATTCGAGCAACCGGAACTCCTGCGGTTGCAGGTCAATCTTCTTACCCCCGCGCTGGACAACACGTTTTAGGAAATCCAGTTCAAGGTCCCCAACCTTCAGCGCGGTCCCGGTTGCATTCTGCAATGGCCGTCGGGTCAGTGCGTTTATGCGCGCGTTGAGTTCGCTGAAGGCAAACGGTTTGACGAGATAGTCGTCTGCGCCGGCTTCCAGCCCTTCCACGCGATCGTCGATATTGCCCAGCGTTGTCAGGAAGAGAACGGGCGTTGCGATCTCGGCTGCCCGAAGTGCCTTTACGATGGAAAGGCCGTCCATGCCGGGTAGCATCCGGTCGATGACGAGAACATCATGATGTGCCTCAGTCGCCAGAAAGAGGCCATCACGGCCATTTTCGGCGAGGTCGACAACATGTCCCTTTTCCCGCAACCCTCTGGCGATATAGGCCGAGGTCTGGGAATCGTCTTCTACAACCAGGATCTTCATCATCTGATCATAGGCTATCGACACCGGGCTTCTCCATAGGGAATTGGAACGAGCATCCTGGTCCGATTGTATGTCTGTCGTGTGGACCATCGCTTCGCCCGGATATGCCGCTTTCATTGCTGATATCGGGACATGCATCTTTCCAGACGCGCACGATCATGGCGGCCATAGTGGCCGCCGGGGACAACACCGGTTTGCATGAAGTGTGCATCCTTGGCCTGGCTATTGCCGAGATAGAGCTGGCTGAAATTGAACCCTGGACAACGAGTGAGTAGTTGGTCCGCGATTGTCAGATCAAGTTGTCCGTGAAAGCCTCGATTGTCGATATGGGGCACCGGGGGTGCCGCGAAAGCCGACGTCATTTGCATGGCAAGAAGGGGGGCGAGAAGCGCGAAACCGAATTGGTAGATGTTTCTTTTTCTCATGACTTCGATCATCTGTTTGGTTTGAGGGTTGTACTTGCTGCACGTGACGCGGGTTGTCCCCAAGCGAGATGAGGAGCGCCAAATCTCGGTGACATCTCTTAAGCGCTCCTCGTCGGGACTAGTCAGGATTTTTCCCTTCAGCGCCGTCTTCGAGGACTTTGCCTGTATTTGCATCGACGCCGACCTCATAGGTCGTGCCGTCGTTCTTCACGTCGAACGAATAACGCAGACCGCTGCCGCCGGGTTCTTTTTCCAGCTCTTTGTCGGTAATGGTTCCGGGACGCGCCTTGAGGGCAATCGCCGTCGCATCGTGAAGTGTGATCTTGGCTTCCTTTGCCATGGAATCGCCGGTATAGGCGAAAGCCGGCAGCGACATCGCGATCAGGGAACCGGCACAGGTAACCGCGATCACTGTGTTCTTCAGGGTTCTGCTCGAGGGGGAGACGGTCTTCATTGGTTTGTATCCTTCGTATCAAATCATTGACCCCAGCTGACGTGACCCTAAGACCGCGAAGGATGTCCCACGATTGGTGGAAATATACAGTTCTGTCGGGAAAGGGAGCTGTGTTCCCTTATTCAGGCCTACAGATGGTCCTTTCAGTGACGATTTTTCCGGCAAAATTGGTTCGAGATGCGTCATTTGCCGATTTCAGATGGCGTTCCCATTTGGCAAGCGGCGCAAAGATTACCCGATCCCAATCTGCCCCCAACCTCTGTGCAATCTCATTTGTGGCATAGACAGCTCTCCAGACCGCACATTGTTCGAACACCGTTTGCTCCCGCGAACTTCTGAGCCATTCACCCAATGCTGAAGATCAAAGGCCTGTTGCTCTCTGCCGTCATTTTGACGTTAGGTGGCTGCGCGATTTATTCACCCCGTCCGTTGCCTAAAACCACCCAATTCAAGGTTTTATCCAAGGTAGAGATCGCCCATCCCCTAGGGATGGCCGAGGTGGCTCAACTCGCCGTCCTTCACAGTCCGGCACTGGAGATCGAAAGGCAGAAGAAGAACGTTGCGGAGGCACAAGCCTTTCAGGCTGGTCTTCTCCCTAATCCGCAAGCAAGCGCCGGTATCGATCATCCCACCGACAACGGGTCAGGACTCTTCAACGGCTATAGCTATGGTCTGTCGTTCGACCTTCTGGGCCTGATCACTCATCCGACAGATTCGGCCATTGCCTCAGCAAAGCGCAAGCAGGCCAAGGAAGACTTGTTGTGGCAGGAATGGCAGACAGTTGCCAAAGCCCGCCTTCTTTTCGTCCAGGCTCAAATAGCAAGCCAGCGCGTGGCATTTCTATCGAAGGCAGAAAGCTCGTTCAATTTCGGCTCCAAGGCCATCAATGCGGCAACCGCCAAGGGTGACCTTGCTCCTGATCAGGCTGAAAGCGACTTAGCTGTTCTCGCAGATATACAGGGACAGCTTGGCGCAGCGCGGCGTCAGAAGATCGCGGCCCTCAGCGATCTCAAGGCGCTGCTAGATCTGGTGCCGAATACATCGCTCAGGTTGCAGGAACTTGGATCACCAACGATACCAAGTTCGTCTGAGATAGGTGCGGCTTTGAGGAAGGTCATCAAAAGACGTCCAGACCTGATCGCTTTGCGGGACGGCTATGCGGCACAAGAAGAGACCGTATTCAAAGCTGTCCTTTCGCAATTTCCAAACCTGCAGATCGGCTTTACCAAAGCCAGAGACACAAGCGATGTTCACACCACCAGCTTCGGCGTGACGCTGAACCTTCCCCTCTTTGATAGAGGGCAGGGGCATGTCGCTATCGAGCGGGCAACACGCGATCAATTGCATACAGAATATCAAATCAGGATCAATCAAACAGAAAGCAGCGCGGCCAGGCTGCAGTCGGAAGACGCTGTCGTCGCGCAGCGCCTCAAAAATCTGGAACCGGAAATCGTTCCGCTGAAAGAGCATGCGCTCAATGCCGCCAGAAGTGCGCAATCCGGGGATATTTCTATCGCCCTTGAAACGCAATTCATCCAGTCGTGGCTGACCAGACAAAACGAGTTACTCGATCTCAAGGAAGCGCTTTGGAAAAACGCGATCGCGCTGGACACGCTTCTCGCTTCCCCCCTGCAAAAGACCTCCCTTTCTGACAAGGATACTCACTCATGAGCAATCGCCAGATCAGAAAATCTGCGATGATCCTCCTGTCGCTTTCGGTCCTAAGCCTCTATGGAGTTTCAATAGCGCAGGCAGGACCAAGTGCACAGGTCCAGACGACAATTGCGAAGAGCGGATCGCTGGCTGAATCGATCATCGCTTACGGCACACTTCAGTCGCAACCTTCCGATACGCGCAGCATCATCCTTCAGCATGACGGCGTTGTGGAAGACGTCCTTGTTCACGCGGGCGAAGCGGTCGACAAGGACATTGCTCTGTTCAGGATTTCTCCGACGCCAATGGCGGCGGCACAGTTTGCGCAAGCAGAAAGCAGCTATGTGCTCGCTCGCAAGGACCTCGCGCGCGTCAAGCGCCTCAAGGCTGCGGGTCTGGCATCCAACGATCAGCTCTCCCTAGCTGAAAAGGCGCTGGTCGACGCTCGAGCTCAGCTCCACGCCCAGAAAGAAATGGGATCATCTCAGAAGTCGGTGATGATCAAGGCGCCATTTGCCGGTGTCATCACGTCCATCGCGGCTACATCGGGCGACCAGAAGATGGCAGGGAGCGCGCTGGCAACAATTGGTGGTCGTTCAAGGCTTATTGCGCAGCTTGGCCTCGAACCCGAAGACGCGATGAAAGTAGAGAGAAATGCCAAATTGACCTTGGCGTCTCCTCTGGACAACAGCTCGACCATCTCGGGCTCGCTCACCTCGATTGGCGGCATGATCGATCCGCAGAGCCGTCTCGTGCCCGCTATTGCTACACTGAACGGCAACCTCACCCCGACACCGGTTCTTGGATCGACGATAGTCGCCCACATCTTTCTGCCTCCCAAGACAGGCATTCTGGTGCCTCGTTCCGCCATTCTGGAAGACGCCGAGGGGACCTACGTTTTCGTTGACGATGGAGGCAAGGCGCATCGCAAGAATGTGAAAATTGCCGTGGAAACCGACAAGTCTTCCTTGATCGCCGATGGCGTGAGTGAGGGCGACAAGGTCATCACAGGTGGCAATGCTGCGCTTGACGAAGGCGTCCCGGTTCATGAGGGCGCTCAATGAATATCGCTCAATGGGCCGCCAGTCACCGCTATTCAATTCTCTTCCTGCTCGTCGTTGCGGCCATTGGTGGTGCAGTCAACGGTTTCGGTCTACCGGTCGCTCTCTTTCCTCGGGTCAGCTTTCCTCGAATAGCGGTCACGGTGGACGCAGGCGACCGCCCCGCCTTACAGATGGTCGCCGAGGTGACGCGACCCATCGAAAGTGCCGTCAAGACCGTTCCAGGACTTTTGGAAACGCGCTCGACTTCCAGCCGGGGAAGCGCGGAGCTCTCGCTCAATTTCGCCTGGGGTGAGAATATGGCGACGCGCACCTTGCAGGTGCAGTCCGCCATCAGCCGTATCCTGCCGACCTTGCCAAAGGGAACGAGTTTCGAAGTCAGGCGTATGAACCCGACTGTTTTTCCGGTCGCCGCCTATAGTTTGACTTCGACGAGCGTGAGCCCGGTGCACATCAGGGAAATCGCGCAGTATCAATTGCTGCCGATCCTTTCCTCTATCAACGGTGTGTCCAACGTCAATGTGATGGGCGGCGAAGTGCCGGAGATTCGGGTCAATGTGGACCCCGGACAATTGGCAGCCTATGCCCTGACGATGGCTGACATCACCAAATCGCTCGCCGCTGCGAATGTTCTACAGGTGACGGGGCGCCTTGAAGATCGACACAAGCTGCTCTTTACGATGACGGATACGAGACTCAAGACGCTCGACGACATCAGAAATGTTGTCGTTCGCTCAAGCCCGAAGGGAAGCGTACGTCTTTCAGATGTTGCAAAAATATCTCCGGCCGCAGCACCAAACTGGAAAATCATTCAGGCGGACGGAAAACCTGCCGTGCTGTTGCAGATATTTCAGCAGCCGGGCGGCAATACGGTTCAGGTGACCAGCGATATTCAGGCAAAACTCGCGCAATACAAACTAAAGTTGCCGCCGGGTGTAAAAGTCTCGAATTGGTATAATCAGAGCGATTTGATAATCGAGTCGGCAAAGACTGTTCGCGATGCCATTCTCATCGGTATCGGTTTGGCCGCTGTCGTTCTCTTCCTGTTTCTGCGAAATCTGAAGGTGACGATCATTACGCTTGTGGTGGTGCCTGCCGTTCTCTCGGCGACGGTTCTGTTGCTCTATGCCCTCGGCATGAGTTTCAACATCATGACTCTGGGCGGCATGGCGGCAGCCATTGGATTGATCATTGATGATGCCATCGTCATGATCGAACAGATCGTGCGCCATCTCGCTGGCAACGAAGAATCGCTTCATGACAAGATACGTCGAGCCGCGCGCGAATTCTGGAAGCCGCTCATCGGTTCGTCGTCAGCGACAGTCATCATCTTTGTGCCACTGGCTTTCCTGTCCGGCGTGACAGGTGCTTTCTTCAAGGCGTTGTCGCTGACGATGGCAAGCTCCCTCATCGTCTCCTTCTTTGTCGCTTTCTTCGTGATCCCGCTTCTGTCTGATGTGCTCATCTCGAAGAAGGATGCAGACATTGAACATGAAGGACGGTTCTTTGCTTACATCACATCGGGATACAGCAAGGCATTCGTCCAACTCCGGGTGAAGCCTCTTTTCCTCGTCGTTGGCATTTGCGTTTTGCTGGCGGGTGGCTATTTCTCCTACCGCAATGTCGGTTCCGGCTTTATGCCGGTCATGGATGAAGGTGGTTTCATTCTCGACTATGTTGCCCCACCGGGAACCTCTCTTCCGGATATGCAGTTGTTGCTTGGCAAAGTCGAAAAGATATTGAGCAATACGCCGGAGGTGGCGACCTATTCGCTGCGTGCAGGCGCACAATTGGGTGGTGGGCTTACCGAAACCAATACGGGCGATTTCTTCGTCAAGTTGAAGCCGCTTCCCCGCCGTCCTATTGAAGAGATCATGTCGGAGGTTCGCCGCAAGGTGGGCGATCAGGTTCCGGGTCTCGATATTGATACGGCGCAGCTCATGGAAGATATGATCGGGGATCTCACCTCTGTGCCGCAACCGATCGAAATTAAAATCTTCGGCGACGATGAACAGCAGCTAAGGCAGATCGCGCCAAAGGTCGCCAAGGCTATTGCCGCGGTCAAAGGCGTTGCCGAAATCCGTGACGGTGTCGTCATCGCAGGCGATGCGCTGGACATTAAGGTCGACCGCATAAAGGCGGGTCTTGAAGGGCTGGACCCCGAGTTGGTGAACCAGCAAGTGGATGCTTATCTCTCCGGGACCGTTGCGACCAAGATTCAACGTGGCGTCCGGACTATTGATCTTCGTGTCTGGATACCAAAGAGGTTAAGGTCGACGCCTGAAGACATCGCGCAGCTTCGTATCATCGCGCCGGATGGCCATAAGGTTGCGTTAGGGCGAGTCGCGAGCATCAAGCTCGTCACGGGTCAGCCGCAGATCACGCGTGACAATTTGAAACCGATGGTAGCGGTTACAGCGCGTATCGAAGGTCGGGACCTGGGCAGTACTGTCGCTGATGTCAAAGCCCTTCTGGACAAATCGAGCCTCTTTCCGCCCGGATCCTATTATCAACTTGGCGGTCTTTATGAGCAGCAGCAAAAAGCCTTTCACGGTCTCATTCGCGTCATCGTCGCGGCCTTTGCGCTGGTGTTCCTGCTTCTTCTATTTCTCTACGAGCGCATCACGCTCGCGGTGTCGATCATCACCATGCCGCTTGCGGCAATGGCGGCAGTCTTTGTTGGACTTTGGAGCACAGACATCGAATTGAACATCACGGCCATGATGGGCATGACCATGGTCGTGGGCATCGTCACTGAAATTGCGATCTTCTATTTCTCCGAATATGAAGCCCTGATTGTTTCAGGCATGGACAAGGAAGAAGCGCTTCTGAAAGCAGGACTCAATCGCCTGCGTCCCATCGCCATGACAACGCTTGCCGCCATTCTGGCCCTAATGCCGCTTGCTCTCGGACTTGGACAGGGTTCCGCCATGCAACAACCCTTGGCAATCGCCATCATCTCCGGCCTCATCGTGCAAATGCCGTTGGTGCTGCTGGCAATGCCGATCATATTTGCCGGATTAGAGAATTTGGGTCAGCGTTTGACCAAGAGTTAGTTAATCGCGAAAAGACTTCATTTCGACCAGAACTTGCCAACTTCTCTGACATCCAGCGACCCAACATTCGTACGTAAGATCTGATTCCTGCAAACGGATGGACAATCACAAGGCAAGAATAAATTTCAATGTGTACGGAGTTTAGCCTCCGTCACATTTTGGCCCTTTACGATGCTATAAATTAGATATGAGTAACGTCGTTCATGTTCGCAGGCCACATACGCGGATATGACCGCCTGAACAGATTACGAAACCGCAATGCCTCAGGGATGATAAAATAATTATGTGCGAGCTTTTTGCCATGTCCGCGAATGCCTCGGTACGAGTTCGCTATGATCTTGATCGTTTTGCTGCAGAAGGCGGCGAAACACACCAGAACCGAGATGGATGGGGCATTGTCATTTCCGAAGGATCGGATGCCCATTATTTTCGCGAGGCCGAACCGGCAAGCAACAGTCCGCTCGATCGTTTCGTGCGCGAGCATGCAACGCCACATGAAATCATGATCGCGCATGTGCGACGGGCATCGAGAGGCAATCGCCTGCTTGCGAACACCCATCCCTTTCGTCGTGTGCATCGTGGCAAGGTACAGCATTTTGCCCACAATGGGACGCTCACCGGTATCGACGACCTTTCGTCCGCCCAAAGGCTCATTCCGCATCGTGTGGGTGAAACCGACAGCGAGCTTTCGTTTCTTGTTCTCCTCGATCGACTGGAGGAGGTTGGCGGTGCTTGCCCGGATGTGACTGCGAAATTTGATGTGTTCCGTCGCTTCTGTCACGATATGACAAAACTCGGAACCGCCAATTTCCTCTGGCTCGATGGATCGAATTTATTCGTCCACGCTGATAGACGCATGCGCGAGACAGAGCGAGGTCTAACACCGCCGCAACCGCCCGGTCTGCACATGCTGAGTCCTGAGCCGGACGCACTCGGCAACAGCCACCATTGTACCGGCGCACATCTGGAAGATGTGCCGAGCCATATTGTGCTCTTCGCCAGTCTGCCGCTAAGCGATGGGCCGTGGGAACCCATGGAGCAGGGATCGGTGATCGCCGTCAAAGAAGGCAAGGTGATCCACCATGGCTCGAGCATACGGCCATAGGGGAAAGACACCAGGCAAACGCCACATGAGTTACTGACGAATTCGAGGGGCAAGCACACAACACGAAAGAAGGAATATTCATGCCGAACACCGTCAAGCGCGCGATCATTCCGATTGGATCCCTCTTCATAACCTTTGTGGTTATCGTTCTGGCACTCGTCTATTCTTCGCAATGGCTGTGGGTATTGCTCCTTACACTCCCCGTCATCGCACTTGGACTTTACGACTGGCAACAAACGTCCTGGTCAATTACGCGGAACTATCCCGTTGCGGGCCGGATTCGTTGGCTGTTTTATCAGCTGCGCCCTTATCTTCGCGCCTATATCGTCGAGGACGATCTTCATGGCACTCCTTACTCATTCGAAGCGCGCAACCTCATCCATGAGCGCGCAAGAGGCGAGACGGATACGCATCCGTTTGGCACCGAGCGCGAAACAAACAATCAGGACTATCACTGGCTGATGCATTCGATAGCTCCGGAAGATGATGTCGATCTTCATCCGCGCGTTACAGTCGGCAATGACCAGACCTCAAAACCCTATTCGGCATCCGTGCTGAATATTTCAGCGATGAGTTTCGGGGCCCTGTCGGCCAATGCCGTCATGGCGCTGAATCTCGGCGCCAAGCAGGGTGGCTTCTATCACGACACCGGCGAGGGGGGCTTGAGCGATCACCATCTCAAACACGGTGGCGATCTGGTATGGGAACTTGGTTCGGGGTACTTCGGCGCGCGCGACAAGAATGGTCGGTTCGACGCGGAGAAGTTTCGCGATGGAGCAGCTCACGACCAGATGAAGATGACGGAAATCAAACTGAGCCAGGGCGCCAAGCCCGGTCACGGTGGGCTATTGCCAGCCGCAAAGGTGACTGAAGAAATCGCCCGTGTGCGGGGCGTACCGGTAGGCAAGGACTGCCTGTCGCCTCGCGGACACTCGGCATTTTCAACACCAGTTGAAATGCTGGAATTTGCCGCCCGCATGCGTGAACTTTCCGGCGGCAAACCCGTGGGGCTCAAGCTTTGCGTCGGTCAACCCTATGAAGTCTTTGCCATCATGAAGGCCATTATGAAGACCGGCATAAAGCCCGAGTTCATTGTGGTCGATGGAGGCGAAGGCGGCACCGGCGCGGCGCCGATTGAGCTATCCGACTGGGTTGGGATGCCGCTCACGGATGGCCTGATCCTGATGCGAAATGCTCTGGTCGGCTGCGGCCTCAAAGACGACATCAAGCTCGTCGCGAGTGGCAAGGTCTATTCTGGCATGGGTCTCGCCCGCAATCTGGCGATCGGAGCCGACTGGTGCAATGCGGCGCGCGCCTTCATGATGTCGGTGGGCTGTATTCAGGCGCAACGCTGCCATCTCGGCACCTGCCCCACGGGCGTCACCGCGCAAGACCCCGAGCGTCAACGCGGGCTTGTTCCTGAGGTCCAGGGCGAGCGCGCAGCCCGGTTTCACAAAAAGACCGTCGAAGCTCTGACCGACATGGTGGCCGCCGTCGGACTAAAACACCCAAAGGACCTTCAACCCCACCATCTGATGCACAGGATCGGCACGCAATCCGCGTCGCCCTTCGATCGCATTCATGCCTTCCTGCCAAAGGGCGTTCTCGTCGAGGCGCCGGAAGAGACGATCTATGCCGATTGGTGGGCGGCCGCACAGGCGGAAAGTTTCCAACCGGCAACCGATCTCGTCGCACGGCGCGCAACAAGCAAGCATCCCGCGAAAGTATCCTGAAGGAGGCACAACCATGCAGAAAGTTTCTGAAGTCGTCGTAGATACACTGGTAGAAGCAGGTGCCAAGCGTTGCTGGGGTATCGTCGGTGACACGATCAACCACTTCACCGATGCGTTGCGCAAAAGCGATCTCACCTGGATGCATGTACGGCATGAAGAAGCGGGCGCACTGGCCGCAGGCGGCGAAGCCTATATGACCGGCGAACTTGCCGTCTGTGCAGGCACATGCGGACCGGGCACCCTCCATTTCGTCAACGGAATATTTGAGTCCCATCGCAATGGCGCTCCGGTCGTACTAATCGCCTCGGATGTCGATCGCTCGGAAGTCGGGTTGAAATTTCCTCAGGAGGTCGATCAGCGCAAAATCTACGAACAAACCTCTGTGTTCTGCGAATATATTTCACACCCGGATCAGGCTCGGCGGATCACGGCGGCAGCGGCACAGGCAGCGCTGTATCACAAGGGCGTCGCCGTCGTGATCGTCAACGGCGACATGTTCAAGGAAGATTGCAAGGACGATCTGGCGTGGTCCGTACACCGTCCCAAACCTGTCATGTTTCCATCAAGCGAGGAGCTCGAGTCGCTCGCCGACATGTTGAATGGCGCTGCCAATATCACAATCTACGCAGGTATCGGCGCGCGTGGTGCGCATGATCAGGTCGTCACCTTGGCGCAACACCTCAAAGCGCCCGTGGTCCACACCAGTCGCGCAAAGGAATTCATCGAGCCGGACAATCCATACAACATTGGCATGACGGGTATTCTCGGCAATAGTGCCGGACTTGCGGCCATTGATCGTGCCGATGTCATGCTCTGCCTCGGGACCGATTTCGCCTATACCCAATATTGGGCCGGGAAGCGAAAGGTCGTGCAGATCGATATCGACGCCACACATTTGGGTCGACGGTCCCCCGTCCATCTGGGTCTCGTAGGCGATGTCGGCAACACGATTGATGCTCTCCTGCCCATGCTCACGCAAAAGTCGGATGACTCGCATTTAACAAAGGCGCTGAAACAATGGAAAGATGATCAGACGAGCTATGAAAAGGCGGCAAGAGAGCCCGACGCAAAACTGATCCACCCACAATTCGTTGCTCATACACTGGACCGATTGGCCGCCGATGATGCCGCCTTCACCGCAGACGGCGGATCTCCAATGGTCTGGTGCCTACGTCATATCCGCGCCACGGGCGCGCGGCGTTTTCTCATCTCCCTGTCTCACGGCACGATGGCCAATGCTTATCCACAAGCCATGGGCATTGCTGCCGCTTATCCGGACAAGCAGGTGATCGCCATGTGTGGTGACGGCGGTATGACGATGTTGATGGGCGATTTACTGACGTTGAAACAGGCAAAGCTGCCCGTAAAGCTTCTGATCTTCAACAACGGGTCCCTCGGGTTTGTCGAGATGGAACAGCGCGTGGAAGGCTTGCTTGATTCCTACACCGATCTTGAGAATCCGGATTTCTCGATTCTTGCCAAAGCCTGTGGTATCGCAGCCTATCGCGCAGATAATGCCGACATGCTTGAGGATGCGATTCGCGCCTGGCTCGCAGAAGACGGTCCGGCGCTGCTCGACGTTCCAGTCAATCGTATGGAACTGGTCATGCCACCGAAAATTGAAATCTCTCAGGTCGCCTCCACCGCCCTGTTCGGCATCAAGGCCGTTCTGGATGGCCGCACGAAAGAGGTTGTCTCACTCTTGAAAGACAATTTTTTGAAATAAGTCGATCTATTTGAAATTGCGGAGAGAGATCAATGAGACTCGGATAAAGATCAAATATGGAAATACCTATCGATAGCTAGGAATTATCGCGTCAACTAACTTTGAAATCTTTGATAAATGCGAATCATAATGTTGCGTCAGCACTTTTGAAAATTCACGTCCAAGATAGACGCCGAACATCAGTCTGCGGAATTCCAACGCAACACATTCTTTCCGAGGCTTTGTCACAAACTCGAGCCCTCAGTCGGTTGTTATGGGCTAGCATGAGCTAATGACACATATCTGTTATCGCAACCTCCACTTTCCTCCCTCAATCGTCCAACAGGCGGTTTGGCTTTACGCACGCTTCAATCTGAGTTTGCGAGACGTGGAAGAATTATTGGCCGAACGAGGCGTTGAGGTTTCGTATGAAACGATCCGCCGATGGGTTTCTCGTTTTGGACCACAGATGGCGAACCGGATCAGGCGCACGCGAAGCACACTTCACCCTCAATGGCACCTAGACGAAATGTACGTCTCCGTCGGTGGCCGCCGGATGTATTTGTGGCGTGCAATCGACCAGGAAGGAGAGGTTCTTGATTTTCTGGTTCAGTCGAAGAGAGATACGCGAGCGGCGCTGAAGCTCATGCGCAGGCTGCTCAAGAGGCAAGGTATTGCGCCCAAGACGATCATCACGGATAAATGGAAAGCTTATACCGCAGCGTTTCGTAAGCTGGGGCTGGCAGGGCAACACCATCAAGCCAAGTGGAAGAATAACCGAATTGAAGGATCGCACGTACGGATCCGAAAGCGTGAGCAAACCATGCAGGGGTTTAGGTCAGCTGGATCTGCCCAACGGTTTCTCTCCATCCACGCAGCCTTCTACAATCACTTCAATACCCGAAGGCATCTGGTTAGTGCTGGCGAACATCGCACCAAACGCCGTCAAGCGTTTGAGCTGTGGCGCGATATGACTGCGGCATAAGAAAGCCCGCAAAGGTCTTCCTGGGCCTGGTGTTCGAGTTTGTGACAAAGCCTAGAAAACTATAGGGCACTATCGGCACCCTTGGCCTGACTTGGCTATCGCAAATCGGCAATCTGCTTCATACTGTGCAGGTCAGCGATCTTCATGACACCTCGCGACCATTCGATCATGCCGCTTTCCCTCAAACGCTTGAGTACTCGGTTAATATGGACTTGCGTGAGCCCCAAGGCGTCGGCCAAATGAATCTGCTTAAGCGGGAGATCGAACATTTGATTGTGAACATACCCGCGCCTGTCTAGCCGCCGCATAATTTCAATCAAAAATCTTGCAACCCGCTCCTCGGCTGAACGCGTCCCCAGGTCGACAAGGCTCTCTTCGCTTGACTGGCGTTCTTCTGCGCATAAATCCAGTAGGACACGCTGTGTAGTGACGCTTCTAGCGACAAGGATTTTCAGATCTTCGCGGTCAAAGCCGCAATAGGCAACATCCGTAATCGCCTGAACGGGATAGGTCATCTTGTCGTTAAAAAGTGATTGCGAAACTATCAGATCACCGGGCATCAGAAACGAAAGTATCTG
>Ga0098044_1000920_pt1 | contig 15439 bp, 13 predicted proteins | sample 10_taG_FD_75053 | JGI IMG/M metagenome (GOLD analysis project Ga0098044, IMG submission 75053) | Marine viral communities from the Subarctic Pacific Ocean - 10_ETSP_OMZ_AT15264 metaG | ecosystem: Environmental > Aquatic > Marine > Oceanic | place: Pacific Ocean | collected 2015-01-16 | reverse complement strand
ACAAATAACGACATTCCCGCTGCAGCAAGACCCATCCCTGCTCCTAACATCAATGCGGCGACACCCATAGCCAATATAACAAGCGCGCCAATTTCGCCAACTCCAGTATAAACCAAAACGGCCATTACAGCCATAAATGCCACAAATGGCACCATCAACGCTATTAGCGCAAAAGTCGCCGCCCAAGCTGCGTCTCCTATACCATGAAAGGCCAATATAAGCAGCGAGGCGCCTTTCCCGGCTGCTAGTATGCCTACGCCCAACATTAATAATGCTGCGCCGATTGCCAAAAGAACCGGCGCGAGAGATCTGCCGGCCATAGTCGAACGTTTGGTTGATACTGTTTGCAAATTTTGCGATACTGTTAATTGTTTAGTTGCTAGGTTCTGACCCTCTTTGGCGGCGGTGTTTATCGTTATGTTCGTTGTGTTTGCTATCGTTGCTAGGCTACCAGCTGCTTTTGATTTTGCCCAAATAGCAGTCCAAATAGTACTTGCTTTGGTAGCAAGAGTGAGCAATACCATGGCAGCTTTAAACCCTAGCAACAACGGCACAATAGCTTTAATTATACCAGGATGTTCTTGAAGGAACCCCAATATTCCACTTATAACATCGGCAAATTCCTGAAGAACGGGAGTGGCTTGCGCCACTATCGCACTCCATTGTTCTTGCATACTCTGAACTTTTTGGGCGTTTTCTTTCATAGCGATTAGTTCATCATTGTTTTTTCCCATATCTCCGGTTAAATCGTCCATATTTCCAGAAAGCATCATAGCTAGATCGCCAACATCAGAAAGACCAAGGGATTCTTTATAAAAGTTCTTCTGATAATAAGACATATCGTCAAAAGTTAAGCCCGTGTCCAAAATTGAGTCTCTAATCATACTGAAACGTTCTGCTGGATCTGTTGTCATCATAAGATCCATAGCATTGACCATATTGCCGCCCAGTGCAGCGTTCAATTTACCGGCTTGTTCTGCTGCGCCCTCGAATGTATCAAATTTGTTTGTAATCTGCAGCACTTTATTCATTTCCATGCCGGTGATCTTTGAAATATGTGCGATGTCTTTAAACGCCTTAACACCTTGATCACCAAACTTAGCTAATTCGGGCCCCATTTGCGCAAATTGTGCTGATAGTTGTCCTGGCGCAACGCCAAGATCTTTAGCATGAGCGACAAGTTCTCTTGAAGTTGCTTCCGCTTGCATAGCAGTTTGTCCAAGCATCTTTGTTGAGGCTTGAATGCCCTGCGCATAATCATTAGCAGCCACTCCTAATTCGCCTAGAACTGCGCCGGTTTGAGCCAGAGTCTCCCGTGACGCCGCATCGGTCATTGTAAAATCTGTCATTGTGGTGGTTAAAGCGCCATAGGATTCGGCCATCTCGCCTACTTCTACTCCATATCCCCTCAAATCCTCATAGCCGTCGCGAATTTGGTGTGAAAAGTCTTCTCCCAAACCACTCATTCTCTCAAAACTCTTTTCTGCTTCATTTAAACCAAAAAGTACTTCCTTAAATTTAGCAACAAAAGGTGCTAGCATTTTATCGGCGCCTTTTGAGCCCATCATTGCTATCCAGCCGCTGGTATCTTTTTGTATTGCTTTCATATGGCCGCCAATGTTAGTCGCAATATCAATATATTTACTGCCGTGTTTGTTTATTTCATCTAGAACGTCTCCTTCTTTTTCAAGAACACCCTGTTTAGCCTCTTCTAGTTCTATTTGTTTGGTTAAGTCTTTTACTCTGTCTTTGTCTAAATCTGCTGCTTGCATAGCATTCTTAAGTTGTTTCTCTAACAACTTAAGATTTGCAGAAAGAAGTTCCTGCTCGGCTTGATTAATTGCCTGGTTCGCCTCCTTAACTCCTTGCAATCTAGAATAAGTATCTAACGTTTCCTGGGCTGTGACTCGTGCTTCCTCGGCCTTGTCAATATCATCTTGAGTGATCACACCGAGATCTTGGGCTTTGCGCGGCTTGCCTTTCTCTGGGCCTTCGGCCTGCTTCGTAAGAAGGTCAATTAATTTATTAAACTTGGATTCATCGATGGCCATAGAAACATCCTCTTATAATCTTACTAACGTAATTAGTTTCCTACAAAAAAAGACAGAGCATCTATCTCTGTCTTCCGGTATTACGTAACTGTGGGGGCATTTTTGGCTGGTTTTGTGGTGTCAACGATTGATAGCCAGAACGACCACTGCCGCTCGATGCTCTATCCATCGCTTCTTTTTCTGCCTCTAATTGCTTAATCAAACGATCTAAAAACCAAAGTCTTAAACCAATCGGCAAATTATACGCCTCTGAGAATGACCAACCGCCTGAATACTTTAAAAAGAAGAACTGTTCATACACGTTCTCCATGTATTCATCGGTCAGGCCAAAAAAAGTCCGCAGTGAGCGGAACCTCCATATCTTGCCCATAATCGCACTCAGAACATTCAAAATGTTGGGTCAAGTCTACATTTGGGGAAGCAAGACGATAGGCGAGCCTTAAGTGTCGTGAATCCATAGAAGGAATGTTGTCGATTAAAGCTTTAACGGCTTCCGGTTCCTTAAAGCCATTAACCCCTATAATCATATTAGTAAGCTGTCTCGTTACTATTTGTTCTGTCTTTTTACGCCTTTTATCGCTTTCAACTCCACTAAGAAAAGTCTTTTCATGCTTTCCAGTCAACAGTCTAAATGTAACAGTCACGCTCAATCTAGGTAGAAGAACATCAAAAGTTCCATTCTTGTTATCGGTAAGATCTAGATCGTTGAATTCATCTCCATGATAAACCGATGATTCATTAAGATCAAAGTTATATTCTTGAATTGTGGCACAATTGGGACAAGTTACTTTTGTAGTGTAGTCGTGGCCATAACCAGAAACTCTGGTCGCAATAATAATAGCATTTCTATCGCCAACTAACAATGAATCTGGATCAATGCGCCTATCAACAATCAAATTACTAATAACCCTATCTAGCGCAACGCCTTTTTTCAAAAGGGTCCTAGAGGTTAATATATCTTCCTCTTTTGCCGTCATTTGACGAATTTCTATTGTGTCTTCACCACGAAGAGGATGCCCCTCTGGATAATACTTACCCTGTGAGGGCAACTCTACAAATTCCGTTGGAACAACAAAGGAAAATCCGGCCGGCTCTGTTTGCGCTTGTGTCATTTGCGGCGGCGGGTTAGTATCCTGCTGTTGAACGCCTCCTGAGCGTTCTTTATTTCTTGACAATATACACCTCTCTTATAATTGTAATATTATACTCCGAAGAACTCTGATCCGCCAGCGCCTGCAATTGCGGCAGATTCGCCAGCAGTCTCTACTCGGGCCCAGTCATATTTAAGTACGACAGACATTTCAGTTAGATCATCGCCATCATAACCCAAATCGCCATATTTAACTTCTTTCATCCATGAATTCCAAAGAGTCCAAGTTTCAAGTGGTTTTCCATCTGAATCAATCTGAGTGATAATAATTGTTCCCAATGCGCCGGCGGCTTTAGCCTTTGACATCGTAGATAATGAGTTAGCGTCAGTAGGTGGAGCATATCCTGATTGTACCACAATGTCAGAAAGAGTTGCAGCCATATCTGGATCGACTGGATCGACCAACGTCACGGAAACATCATTCCAAGTTACTGAACCAGGATAATAAAAAGTGTGGTTAAGGAACTTATGAGTTGTTTCTGCTATCGCAAAACCAGGCTTTGTGCAGGTTTTTGCATACCATAGCATGGCGCCCCCCTGCGCTGCCTGAATTCCTTGAAATTCTACTGTAAATCGAAATTTTCTTTTCGGATCTTTGAGGGTTGTGTCTTCACCAAAGTTTGTTGACCAAAATGCCATTTTTAGGGACTCCTATAATCTATTTTTAATTAGTGTGGTGAGGGAAAAATCCCCCATCCTTTTTAATCATCGAATGATGCGCCTGTTGACATAATTACGAAGTCGATTGCGATGAACTCGATTGCTCTCGCAGGCTTAATCATAATTTTAGCGTAAAGAATGTTCTGATCAATGAGATCTGGCGTTGTAGTGGACTCATCAAGAACCAACCGATAATCGGTAATACCAAACCGTGTCTTAACATTCGCTAGGAAAGGCTCAACAAGCGATTTAAACCTATTCCAAGTTGCTTGAACGTTTTGTTCAAACAGAATCTGTGTTGAAAGAATGGAGATTTGCTTCTTTAAGTAAATTACCAAACGCCTTACATTAATTCTGTCTAGAGCGGATTGACGCTCTTGTAAGGTCTTTTGGCCAAATACAACAATACCACTGGAAGGGAAAGAAGCAATTGGATTAATTCTTGACTCATAAAGCGTATCTCTTTGCTTAGAGGTTAGTTTTTCAGTTACGCCAGTGATGGGGATCCCTGCGGCACCCTCAGAGAGGCCACCTCGATTGAACCCTGCTGGCGCAAACCAAATTTCTGATTTTCTCTCTGAACTAGCCAAAACACCCATCATTGCGACAGAAGGCGGAAGCCAAAGAAGTCTACCAGTTCCTTCGTCGCGCGTTTGGATCCATGGATAGAAGGTACAACCATAACTTGAGTCAATCTGTCTATCTCTAAGGTTGTTTGCGGCAGTAGTCGGAGTAGTACCCAGTCTGTCTACTTTGCTAGCCTGATATTCTTCATGAGAAGGAATATAAACGCTAGCTAAATCGATCATTGCCAAAGCATCTGCTCGTTCTTCACAAACGTTAATCATATGACCGGTCAAAGAATCGTTTGTTAAACCAGGAGCAACAAGCAAGTTCATATTAGCAGCTTCGGGGTCAGAGACCGTGTCAATACCGCGCTTCCAAGTGTTATACATTGAAGAATTAAGCGTAGTCGCACTAGTCCCCATTCCTGTGTTATAAAGCGGATCTGGCAGCATAATATCAAACCCATCGAATCCACCCCAGAAAGGAGCCACAAAACTATCATATTCAGCATTCAAAAGATCGGTATAGGTCGTTATACTGTTGCCGGCTGCTCTTGCGCCGGAAGTATAATTATATACGCCAGAGGACGAAGTTCCAACATCATCTAATGAAAAAACGTATCCCCAAGATAATATACCAGGATAAGTTGTTGAAGTTTGCGTACCGGTAGTAGTAGGATCATCTGGAAAATCAGCATATAATAGATTGTGATAATCCTTGACACTCATATCGGCAGTTGTACTAGTAGCGGTACGGGTAGTTTGCATACCAAAAGCGGCCCTGGTCGGATCGCTTAAGCCGCCGTCAGAAGCAGATGCGCGTAAGCGTACCTCTGGGAATGCCAATGTACCTGTTAGGGCGCCTATCAACGAGACAGTCTTCCTATAGTTTCCGCTTAAAATAGCAGTCATATCGGCATTCTGAAGATTAGAGCCAGAATGAATAAAAGTATTATCGATCTTTGTACTTTCAAAGGCGCCAGTAATTGCTGTCGCGTTCTTGAACCTAGGTGGTCCAAAATAACCGAAAGGAATCAGTTTCGGATCTGTTGCGCCGGCTTCTACATCAGCCTGCATTTCAACATAAACAAATTTTGACAGATTATCATAGTCGCCGTATTCTTTAAGCCTTCCTTCTGTCGTGTTCCAAACCAAATATTTATCGCCAATCTTACGTGCAACAAAGTTTGGTGAAGTCGGATCAAGAGTACAATTGTCAAACCTTTCCATTACAACCACTCTATTGTCTGTATCAGTGAGTTTACGAAGGATTACCGAGAAAGTTCCATAGTCACTTGTAGTAGTGTTAGATTGCTTAATCTTCTCTATAGAAACTTTTACATTTTTGTGTAACCACGAGCCATGGCCCCTACCCTTCAAGCGGAAGAGCTTCTGCATGCCCTCTGGAGCATAACTACCTGTTATGCCGCTCAGATCCTGACCAACGAACCAGCCGGCAACAGCTTCTCTGGAAGATTGTCGTTTTGCATGTGGGCCAATGGTAGCATCACTGTTCTTTGCTATTGGTAGAATTACGCCATAATTAGCGACACCTACCGTACTATCATCGCGAAGAGTTTGTTCGTAAGTTTCTCCCAACCAATATCGAACAGCACTTGCTGATGGATAAAAAGCTCCAGCTGTTGAACACAACTGAGGATTAGTATTAAAACGATTACGGATAAAGGTTTCTGCTGAATCATCAAAGCCAAACTTTACTTTTCTTTGGCCTTGTAGGGAACTCGAAAGAATAACAGTAAAAAGATAGCTGCTATCCGTTGAAAAGACTTTTCCAATACCAGAATTAGTACGAAGACCGCTTCTCAAGGCGTTATTATAAATGTTGCCACTTAATTGAATAGAAGCTGTTTGATCTATGTACCACACAGCCGCCAACTTACCAGTGCCCAATGATGAAGTAGAGGCCACCGACGCACTTGGGAATACAAATAGTCCATAAGCGCCACCATTTCCAGCTGCTGTGTTGGGCCCTGGATCCTTTAATGTCTCCCACCCAGCAACGCCGGCGGTTGTGGCATTATCATCGTCGGTGCCCAAAAGTCTAACATAGGTAAGAGGAGCAACATTTGCTCTTAGAAAGGCCTTTGCGGCATATGTGCCGTACATAGGAGACTGCTTGTTCCCATCACGGGAAATATCGCCGCCACCGTTCCCAGGAACTGTATCGCCAAACATCGTAACAAATTCAGAGTATGACTGTACCTTAACGGGCGTCATGGCTAGGCCGCGTGTGGCGCGTCCAACTACTACTGGGCCGATGGCTTCAGCAGACTTCGGAATAAAGGAGTTATCGATCTCATTGATAAACACCCCAGGAGATACAAACTTAAAACTTTTAACTGACATATTGTGGATTCCTCATTATTAAATCATATAAATGATAGTGTAATCATTAATTAAATAGTATTTTTGATCTCAAAACGCTTTCTTTATGGAAGAAAAAAGTCGTCATTACCTTCAGGAACTGGTCCCTCTGAAGGAAACGTTAATTCTACAACGTTTTCATCTATTCTGACGATAGGGCGATCATCATTCTCTCCCTCGCCAATCAAATATCCCAATACTTTAATTGTAATCTCAGAACTATACATTCTCGTATCTTCTGCAAGATTGCCAACATTATTGTTATGTGTAAAGCCCTGATCGATGAAAGCTTCATATAAATGGCCATTTCTCTTCATTGTAAAGGCATTAATTTGGCCTGTTCTTGCTATGAAAGGTGCCAACAAATCATTCATTTGCTGTTGATATTCTGTTTTGATAGCAATTTTATAATCTACATTTACATATACTGGAATTGGAATTGACAAACTTTGAATGACAACTTTTTTGTTAACTCTCGGATAATATCTTTGAGGTCCGGATCTGCCACCAGTAAAATTGGCTTTTGACAATCCAGCGGTGCCGCTGTCAGTTATTGTAATCGTTGTATTGCCGGCACTGCCGTCTGTGGACTGAGTAACCGTAACAACTGCCCCATCCGACGTAGCTGTAAATCTAGTTCCAGCCGGCCCATTCGAAGTATTAATGACATTCATTAGGTTGGTTGCGGTAGCGGTATTTGAAGTAGTAGCCTCAAATGTCCCATTAACCGAACTTTGGTCGCCTTGCGTAAAGTCATAGTTAGTGCCGTCTGTGGCAATCAAATTCACTTTATCGCCAGCATTAAGTTCGGTGTAATCTGTAATGGTGATTGTTGCTGTAGCGGCGGCCGGGCGGCCAACTCCACCTGTATAATTGGCTCTTCGTGTATTTCCGACGACAGCAAAATTTCGGGTTTTGTCTTCTACGATTCTTTTAGCAATCACCCAACGACCAGATCTGCCATTCTTATTTTTAGAATAGTAGTGAGCTTGAAAGGCGCCCTTTCTTGCGGGGTCTTTGGTAATTCCAGTTCTCTCTATAGATATTAAAGGAAGCTTAAGTGCGCCGGCATCATCTCTTAAATCTTTATTGTGTTTAATTTGATATGCTCTTTCTGGCGCTTGCCACAAAACAGGAACCGGCTTAAAGCCATCATTTGAGCGCGCGCTCATTTTTAAATCTTCTTTCAGCCACGAAACTATAGAATAATCTATAGTTTCAATAGTAGATTCTAAAATTCCTATCTCACGTAAATTATAATTACCTGGCGCCAACATAGCAAAATCAAAATTATTAGGTAGCATCGAATAGTCCCTTCCTGGCTCTCTTACAAGTCGCCACAATCTCAAATTCTTTACCAACATGTCCGAATAACAACTTGGGTTCGGCCAATTTCACTATTTCATAATAGAAATCGCCATATAAAACAAAATCCCCCTCACGTACAAACAAATTCTGATCTTCGGTTAGTCTTCTTTTATGAAAATGAACCATTACCTCCCATTGTCTATCAATTCCCGCATTTTCTAAATATGCTGTCTCGTCTGACTTCCATTCAACTAGTGCATAAATCCTAACAGGTGGTAAAAAAGTTTTTTCTATTGCCTCTCCATATAAATCATGAAAATCTGTAGTTTCTAAATCAATAGAATAATAAAGAAGTTGTTGACCGATTACCTTTTCGATAAGCTCGTCATTAACTTGTTTGACAAGATCTCTTTCTTTTTTACCTAGAAAAAGCGGAGGGGGCGGCTGTGCTGGTCGTTTCCATTCATTAGACATACTCTATTTATCCCACAAAAATTGGCAACGGCGAATTCTTTAAAGTATTCGTAGCTGCATCTGTAATTTCGACATCGCGCTTGGCAAGTTCCGCGTATTCCATCTCTTTGAGAATTTCCATCAACTTATCTCTAAGGGCCGCTTGCTCTTCTTTCGCTTGGCTTAATAATTCACTGTGATTTAGCGTTACGCTTTCGCCAGGAATAGGAATTGTTGTAAACTTGCCTCTAATTTGGCCCAGCATCTCCTTACATAACGCTAGAGCATATTTTCGAATCCATTGTTTACCAATGGCATTAATATTAGCATAAGGAATATTATCAAGAGGCATCGTATTAACATTATTAACACCGGTGATCCCTGATGAATAATTGTCGTCTTCTGTCCAAGCATCTGTCTTAATATAAAACTTAACCCATACTCTATTAGCATCAGCGAACGCCCAATCGCTCGGATTTGGAAACAATCTCAATTTATTATTAATCAACTCATAAGAATAGTGTGATGTCCTGGTATAAATTGAGTCCTCATACATGATAGCTTGCATCTTGTTTTGCCACGTGGGAATAATCTCGAAAGTCGCATCGTCAGCAAACTGACCATATGTTGAGTAATTTCCAACGACACCGATGCCTCCATAGTAGCCATAGAAGCGCCACATTGCCCGTGGAGACTTATAAAAAACTTTTGTGACATAAACCCTGTTGTTGCCAACTTTGCCACTATAGGACACCGCTGAGCCGCCATCGTCAACTCCCGAAACTGATGAACTTGAAATAATATTCTGAATATCATAATCCTGTTGGTTGTTAACCGGCTTGAAAGAAGCAGAATATTCCGGAATTGTTCCACCAAATCCTCCCGCTGCAGCTAGTCCATCTCCAACGTTCATCGCATATGTAAATTGATAACGCGGGAACTTTAAATTTACTCCAGCGGGGCCCGTTAGCCTATCTCCCTTGTGATCAAATGTGCCCGTAGTGGCTCCCAACACACTAGAAAGAACGTTTTTTCCATGATGCAGATTGAAAATATAAGAATATTCCAATACCGCCTCTTCATATGCTGCATATACGTTTGATGGAGTTAATTCAATATCTATTACATCTCCACCAAGCTTTTTATATACGTAACTAACTTGCAAAGAGGCGCCACTCAAGAAATCTGTTGAACCGGTGTAAATTCCAAAAGGAACAGCAGCAGCTACCAAAGCCGTACTTCCTGTTGAAGTTAAAATAATGGCGCTTTGTGTAGACTTAGGGGATAAATTCGTTGGCATTATCGAGTTTCCTTAATTATTCATTAAATAAATAGTATTTTATAAAACAAAACCCCCAGATATACTGGAGGCTTTAGCATCAAAGCGAATTTTGGTTAAGTTATCGCAGAGGTGGCCTTTTTAGTGGTCTTCTTTCTTGTTGTACGTCTAGGCTTTTTAATCGCCTTTGGTTTTTTAATTGTCTTCGGCTTTGGAGCAGGTTCTGGTTTCGCCTCAACTTTTTCTTCCTGCAGAACAACTTCTGGCTCGGTGGTGGCCTCGACAGTTTTGACTTCTAGTTCGTCATCGCTCATAAGCTGCATGCGAGGATGGCTAGAGTGTTTCGTGCCAAACTTAGCCTTTGCAGACTTCAATCTTCTTTTTTTTCCCATGGAAACTCCTTGTTATATAATAAATAGTATTATTTTTATGAAACGAAAATCTCAAAAATTTGCCGGCGATATTTTTCGGCAGATCGTGGTTTTTAAAACAAAACCCCCCTTCCGTTCGGTTGGGGGGTTTAAACTTTAGAAGTCTATAATCTAAATTTTAAGTTCTTTTGCTCCAAAGTTCAATTATCTTGTGCCCCAAAGTTCAATTATAAACCTGCCTGCGGTATACTCGGCAGCATCGCCTCCGCCCGAAGCAACTAAATAAAGATAAGTGTCAGCAGCAGGAAGCGCCGTGAGCACCTTTGGGCCCATCGCGACGGTCCAATCCGCAGCCGCTGCCAATAAAGCAGCTTCAGTAGCTAGATCGGAGTGAGTAATTGCAACATTTTCTGTGCCTGTTCCAACAGTAGATGAATAAAGATCGATATCTGGCTCGCCGGCGGCGGGCGCCTCGACACACCGCATCGTCCCGTGGAAAAGTGTACCACACCTGGCGGTTGTAACCTGCCCAATGTGACAATTTGCCGCGTCGTTGGCGCCGATAATATCCGCTGCTGCGGCGGACATTAAGCCGTCGAGATCGACATAGATGGTCGTTTTGATGAAACCGCCAAGTACCTCGGTGAAGCTTGCTTGAGCCTGTCCGTCAGCATCTGAGTGATCCCATCCCGATCCGGCAGTTAGTCCAGTATTTCCTATGAACTTAAGTTGATTTGTGTTTTCGTTAATCAGGCTCCGAATTCGTGCCCAACCTACTCTTTTTGTTCCCATAATAAATTCCTCCTATAGAATGTTAGGTCAATTAACAAAAGGATTTCTCCTCTCGCTTATAAATAGTTCCACAAACACGAAAGCCCCCGTCCGAAGACGAAGGCTTTACGTTTTACTTGGCTACTAGTTTTTAGCTAGTTGCGCCTGCTTCTCCAGTGAGACCGCGCACGATAACAAGACCATACATATCGGGACGTACCATCTTCTTAGCGTAACGAGTCATGACACCCTTTCTCGGCACGAAGTCTTCAGGGCCGAAGATCGTGGGCGTAGTCTGTAGTGGCACATAAGGTGCGTATACATATCCAGATTCAAGGAAACTGGAACCACGACGACCAATCAACAGAACATTTCGTAAGAAATAGGGGTCCACGATGATGTCGAACTTCTTAGAAAGACTTCCGACCTTGACGGCTCCCATTGTACCCTTATCATCATCGGCAGTAACGCTTGCGCGGAACCCAGCGGTGAACTCAAGGATGTTAGCAACTTCAGGTCCGCAGACGACGAAATTAGCTCCACCCCGTAGAGTCTTACGGTGAATTTGCGCAGACACATCATTGACAGTCTCAATAAGAGTCTCATACCATTCGCTAACCGTACCGGTGAAGTCTGGAGCAGCTGAGCTAGCGCCAATCTCCGAACCAGTTGTACGGTCCACGAACAAGCCTGGGGAACGTGCCCAGTAGTACGTACCAGCGGTTGCGCCGTTTACGAGGTCCGCAAGGATCTCACGGTCAATCTCAAGAGCAATTTGCTCAGAGAGAATGCTGGTAAGCTCTACTTCGGCGTCAAGATTGTGATAGGCATTAAGATCCTGTCCCAATTCTGGCGTCCACTTAGCCTTGAGCTTCTTGGTCTGCGTGGTGACAGCGATACTGTCTACCTTGATGTCGATCTCAGGGATCTGTTCGTTTCCTTCGAGTCCCCAAGTAGTCGTACCGACAACCGCGCCCAATGCAGAAGCATTAGTAAGATTATCAGTCAGCGGCACTTGTACACCAAGGTAACTAGCCACAGATGCCGAACCAGCAGCTACGAAAGAACTAGATGGACAAATAGCAACGTGACGAACAGCCGCCACGCCCAAGGGAGTATCCCCCGATGCAACCAAATGAGTCAAACGACGCACTGAACTAATAGTGCCTGTACCAGTCTCACTGTCCAGCGACGTATCATATGCAGAAGAACTAATCTCGAATGCAGCAAGGTTGTTCATGTCAGCATTAGCAGATACATATGTAGCTTTCGGGAAATCAAGAACAAGGACCTTGTAAGCTGTGCTACCACCAGACAAAGCAACCAAGTCTGGATCCCATTGAATCAGCTTAAGCTGTGCTTCTGTAGCATAAGTAATGGATCCGCCTCCACCCATAAGGAATTGATCCTTTATAGCGGGGCCGGCGGGAAACATAACGCTAGCAGTCGGAGATGCATAAGCATAACCGCGCGCACTATTACGCGGACCAGGAACTGAAGACCCCGATGTAGAGACAAGACTGACTCCACCCGTGATCTGACTAGCGACCTGATTAGTGCCGTAAATTGACTTGTCATTGAAGTTACCAAATCTGTCAGATAGAGTTGAGCTAGCTCCCACATTCGGTGAAAACACGAAATCCAGGAAGAAGATGAGTCCACTTGGGAGGCTCATCGGCTGAACACTAACGAGATCGTTGGCGATCAATCCTGCAAAAACACGTCGGACGATGGGGAACGCGACAGCTGCGAAGCCTTCGACATCACCAGCGGCCATAGAAGAACTCTCACGAAGAAGTTCCTTCGCTTGATTCTCAAGCAAGCGAGCCATTGTTTGGCGCTTGCGCTCAGACTCTAGACCTTCAAGAAGTCCAGTTCTTTCCCATTTATTTAACAATGCGTTACCTTCAGCACGCATATCACGATTAACGATACCCTCAGTTAATCTTTCCATAATTCCAGCCATAATATAAATACCTCCTTTTTTTTAGTTTTTATTAATTCCGGCTAACTTTTTCATTCTATCCAAGAATGGATCAGTTGGTTGTGCTTCTCTACGAGACGCACGAATAATTGAAGATGGACGATTGATTGCTTCACTCAACGATTGGGGAGCACGTCTAGTTTGTGCCGGCGTTGCGCGTTCAAGCGTTTCAAATATTGTCCTTGCTTCCATAACTGAACCAGCATTGGAAATAGCTTCGGCAATATTATCTTTTTGCCGCTCATTTAGGGAGGTATTTCTCAAAACACGGTTCGTGTAAAGCAAGCGTGCGTTGGAGACATTAACCTCTTGCAAGGTACCTTTTATCTCTTCAACAACCTGCTTATATTTTTTATTGCTCTTCTTGAGTTGCTTATTTTCAAAAACCAACTCTTCTTGAGCTTTCTTTAAATCTTTTAAATCTTCTTCGACATCTGTGCTGCGACGGTGGGCCATTTCTTTTTCCATCTGATATCTCATATCTTCATCAGAGCGGCCCATCCAGCCAGATAAATCTGCGCCCATATCTACAGTGAGCTTTTCCATAATATTGTCAATTAATTCTTGGGATACTTCAAGGTCTTCTTCCATTCCTCCCATTCTCGTCATTATCTCTCCAGGCGTTTCGTCGTCGTCGTGCGTTTCGTCGTCGTCGTCGTCCTCATCATCCTCTGAAAGCATCGCGAGGATATCTTCTTCGTTTAATTCTACTTCTTCTGTGGTTACATCATCACCATCGTCGCCATCGTCATCGTCTTCAGTTTGAAGAGCTTTAACAGCTTCATGTAATGCGTCTAGATCGACAGTAACTTTAACTTCTTCGCCTTCGTCTTCAAGATATTTTAAGCCTTCGCCTTTCATTTCGGACAATCCATCCGTAGCTGAAAGAGGAATGCCATCAACAATATCCTCTACTTCTTCGCCTTCTGCTCCAGCGGCCATAGGATCGGCAGTCGCAGCCATAGGGTCCGCAGCCATAGGATCAGCAGCCATAGGATCAGCAGCCATAGGATCTTCTTGCTCTAAAAGACTATCCAGTACATTTCGTACTTCATCAGAATACTTCTCAACAATAGAAGATTCGGCGTTTTTCAGTGCGGCCTCTCGTAACGCTTTTGCATCAACGATAGCTTCCCTTAACAATGCGGACATAAATTAGCTCCTAAAATACAATAATTCAAAAATAAATAGTATCCTTCAACACAAAAAGACGATATAATTAGAATACATACCAATGAGTTCCATCTGAATATAAACTGATAGCCGGCATTGTACCTGCCAACTTGTAAAAACTACTATTATCTATCTTAAAACCACCGGGCGGAACGGAAGCTGAAATAGTTATTGTAGAAGATCGAGAGGAAGCTTGGTCCTTGATCAACAAGAAAGCACCAGGACGAGCGGCCGAAGCACTAGGTAGATATATTGTTACGGCGTTTGTATCTGTAACGCCTAAAACATAATCGCTGGATGAAACATAATAAGGATTCCGGGCCGCACCCACGCTGGCATATTTTCCACCAAACCCTCTTACCCAAACCTTTTCGTTAGGAGCAGACGCACTAAACAAATACGTAGTGCCTGACATAATTGTCATACTACCAGTACGCACATGCAAATCGTCGTTGGTGTCTCCAAAGGTTGTCGAACCTGTACCATCAATAGTTGCTATATTTTTAATATGATAATGACTAGCACTGATAGTGCCCGAAACGACAAGCGTACCAGTTAATACAAGAGTACTCGCGGCCAAACCTCCCACGGAGGCTGTATAATACATGAAATTAACCGAGCCGGTAGCTAGCCTAGTTCCCGTTACAAATAAAACAGAACCAGTAGGGCCCGTAAAAGCCCCATCTGTCTCAGTACAATCAACATATGCCCAGCCAAAGGAAGCCATAGTTTAACCTACTCCTGTAGAACCTGACCAGTTTGTGCCCAAAGAAGTTGTTGTCCTTTGCCTCGGAATATTTGTTAGGCCGGCAATAATGTCCACATCACTAGACCCTGAGAGCCAAATTTCACTCACTTTTAATTCGAGCCTAGGAGGGAAAGAGCCCCGATCTTTTGAGGTAGCTGAGTTTTTATTATCTAACGTAAAATAGTTTGTTCCTGTTGTAACACCAAGTTGGGAAAACCCTACTTTTAAATCATGAGCGGCAGTTGAACTTCTGTTGTGGATTATGATCCATCTTGTTACATAAGGGAACTCAATTTTATATCCGCCGGCGTTGAGGATGGCGTTAATTCCGCCTGAGCAGAATGGGGCGCCACTAACCTCATAAGAGCCAACATTGTTTAGCCCTGGTGCTAATTTCCATGAATCTCCTGGCATTTTAAATCTCTCCTAAATTGATTATATTCAATATAAATAGTCTCTATAATTTTCTATTACGTCTTTCTTGCGCTTTACGTCTTTTTCGTTCTTCTTTTAATCTCATTCGTTCAGCACGAATGCGTT
>Ga0098044_1000911_pt1 | contig 15485 bp, 18 predicted proteins | sample 10_taG_FD_75053 | JGI IMG/M metagenome (GOLD analysis project Ga0098044, IMG submission 75053) | Marine viral communities from the Subarctic Pacific Ocean - 10_ETSP_OMZ_AT15264 metaG | ecosystem: Environmental > Aquatic > Marine > Oceanic | place: Pacific Ocean | collected 2015-01-16 | reverse complement strand
TCTCGTATTCAGCACCCTGCTCCCACCCCGCGATTTTTTGTGTGGCATAGTTTACCTTCAAGTTGTCTCCCTCCATGTCATAAATTTCTCCATAGCCATCTCCAAAAGATACCCTCATGAATGTCTTAAACTCCGTTTTTTCAATATGTTGTGTGTCACATATCAGTTGTAGTTCTTGCTTTTCAAGACAAAATATAAAGCGAGCGTTGATATCTAAGAACCCCGGAGATATAACGGCAAAAAGCTTAGTCTTCTTCGGTGAAAATAAAACATTAGCGATGCCACCTCCTATCATCCCAACAACCGACTCGGCACCATCGAAAAGCTTTATCTTATCCACCATTGTCATATTTTCGGTAAAAACTTCCACATACCCTTTTTTCTGTAGTTTTGCGACAAGCTCGCTTTCATTCTTCATGACCCTCTTGCTCGTATAGTTTGTTCCAATATTTTCGAGTTTATTATGTAGCCACGACCTACGGGAAATATAGATTTTCTTTGGGCCCGCTCGGCCTGTCTCGTTTTTTAACGCCTCGTCCTTGATAAGGTTAAAAAATTTATAAACTTCTTCACGGGGAGGTAGATTTGAGTCGTGCCCATGTGTGTATGAATCGGACACGTACACTTTCTCATAAATTGTCCGGTCATCCAGCAATACTAGTCTATCCTCAAGGCCTAATATCTTAAATGTCTCCAACACAAAAGGAAAAAACTCTTTCTTACCCGCACTTGAATAATTTAACAGTATCTTTAGCTCTGGCTCTCGTTTTAATATTTCAAAATAAGATATTAAATATGGCAACGTATCATATAAAAAATGGTAGTAGTTTCCCACATTATAGGTTAAAAAAAACACAGGCGTCTCCACCCAACTACACACATCGTTATCTTCATATATAACTTCATCAGAAAAAGTAACGCCTCGTAGCGACATAGTCCTTTCTTGAATCGGATTATAAATTACTTCCCGCTTTGTGTCTTTTAAGAGAACATCGGGGTAATAAACTTTGCTATTAATAGCTTTAACCTTGTCCAATATATAGCAGTCTATCTTTCTATCATTCTCATCCCTCTCAAAGAGGCTTATAGTGTTTATACAGTTCTCTATGTTTTCAATCATCTAAATTATGGTCCAATTATGTTCCAATTGGGCAATTTTATTGGGGAGTTGAACATCTTGCGCATGATCTTGTCGTCCCTGCCCGGCTGTCCTCTATTGCAATAGGCATTAACCGGGGCCCCTTGAAGAATGGAATATTTTGCATCAAGTTGATAAATAAACACGCCCCAAACAGAATCTACCACATGTATTTCCTTTGCGTGACTTATAATTTTTATAAAATCGAAAAATATATTTGACATCTTATTCAAATTAACAACTTCGTGCTTGTCTGACTTGATATCCAAATGAGTATTCGATCGAAATAGTGGCCCGTGTTGAGAATTATTATTATCATAATGACACAGAATGTAGTTTTCCCCGTGCTCCTTTATAAACTCATTATACCTTTTTTCCTCTAAAGCATAGTCCCTAGTGAACTCAAAATAATCAACTCTCGCGCTGTGCGGAATCCCGTACAGTTCGTAAAAACTCTCCACAAAAAAATCATACCCCCCTCTGCCAGCCTGCATCTCTGCCGTGTTCTTTCTACACGCGTATTTATATTCATCTTTTCGCATTATCTCATATTGACCATGAAATAGATAATCATAGTCTTCTATGAAACTCGGGTGTCGATATTGAAAAAGGTGTGCTCCATTGTCCGTCTTTAAGAAGACAGGGGTTACTTTTTCCATATCTCTGGTGTAAAATGTTACGAGGTCTCTGGCCTCTTCGCGAAAGAAAACTATCAGATGATCATAAAATTGACAATAATAGTTTATTTGAGGCAAAAAACAAACTATGTCAGTCCAGCCTTGATGAAAGCATAAATAGGCTTTTTTCATTTCAAAATTATCGTTCTCCACTTGCTTCTCCTTTAATACCAGCGATAACGCCCTTCTTGTTGTTCAATAGATTTGTGGTCCAATCCTCTACATTTACCGCCTTATCATCAATGAACAAATCGTAATAAGGCTTATCGCACCTTAACACATGATGCTTAACCTTGTGCTTCTTTAGTTGTTCTTTAGTAAGGTCATACCAATCAATTCCACTGCGTGACCCACGAGCAGTCCAATAAACTATTCTATGCCCCATATCATAAAGCTCATTTGCTTTATTAATATTTTCAACGATTGGCTTTGATTTGGTATAATCTCTCGGCTCTTCTAAAGGAGTGTAAAATATCGTTTCGTCGATATCTATAAAAATTATTTTTTTCTTATTCATGCTTAAACTCACCATCTATCTTATAAGGGAATGTGGCTGAAACTGATCCACGCCATTGGAGGGAAATGTATGTATATAATCAAAATGTTTCATTTTTACTCCGTTTGTAACAAGGTGATGAAATAATAAATTTTCCCTCATATGTTTAATTTCCATCGAACTCCAATAATCTTTTATGTTATTAAATAAGTTTGTATATATATCCATATTTTCAGAGGATGAAAAAGCAAATTGATCATTGCAATGAAGATTATTTGGGTTACTGATTGTCCCATTATAATCTGGAAGATGCATAAAGCTATAATCTAGTTCCTGAAATAGGATTTGTGAATTTTGTGCCCAGTCAAATCGAGCACAAATAACCCAATCATATCTAAAATTATTTTCTTGTTCATACTTTTTTTTGTTTTCATTAGCCTGAAAACGAGAATAAGTATAAGAAAGAAAAACGTTTGTTCCCAAACCATCAGATTCATCATGAAACTTGATTGATTTTTCAAATGAATATTTTTTAGGCTTATAAAGAGAAAGCAAATTCTCCTTTATATCGGCCTCATGTGAACCCGGATCATGACATGTGAAAGTATCATATTCTTGTCCTACTTTGTCGATATCATGCCAAGTGTGAAAAAAAACATCAACATCATGATGATCAAATAAATTCCTTTTTGTATATTCAAAACCCTTTTTATATTTTCTAGGTTGTCCATACAAACACCATGCAATTCTCATTTTAACCACTCCTTACGATTGTTATTATTACTGTATCTCACTTCGATATAGTCCGTTTTCATGTTCTAGTTCCTATTTTCTCTTACCCAATCTTCAAAATTCATTCTCGGCCTCCACTCCAACACTCTACAAATTTTAGCAATATCAGCCAAAGTCTTACGGGCTTCTCCCATGCGGGCATCAATATGAACATAATCGCCGCCTATCATCTTCGCTAATTCAACTACGGAGTGACTCTCTCCAGAGCCCACATTAAAAACTCCTCCAAAGGCATCTTCATTCTTGGTAAAAGCCGCCCGTAAATTAGCATCCACAACGTCAGAAACATGTGTGAAGTCGCGTCGCTGCTCTCCGTCACCCACAATTGTCATCGGGCCCCCCTTGCGCTTTTGTTCAAAAAAGAGGCCAACCACAGGAGCATATTGCCCTTTGACCGGCTGCCTCTCTCCATAGACATTAAAGTATCTAAAAGAAATGGTTTTAAGCCCAAATAGATCATTGTACATAACACACAGGTCCTCTCCAGCATACTTGGTGACAGAGTAGGGATTAAGACAATCCTTAGGCATGTCTTCCTTAAGGGGTGGCTCGTTTTTAAGGCCATAGACTGCTGAAGTTGAAGAATAAATAACCCTATCCGCCCCGCACTCCCGAGCCGCTTGTAAAACATTACACGTTCCCACCACATTAACCTTGGCTGCGTGCCTGGGGTCTAGGATCGACGTCTGTATTCGAGATTCAGCCGCCAAGTGGAAAACAACATCTACACCCTTCATTATCTCTTTTACCTTTTCATAATCACAAATATCAACTCTATGATTTACCGCCTTATCGTTAAAATAAAATATTTCATTACTTTCAGCCGAATTATCGTCTATAACTTCGACATGGTGGCCCATTTCAATAAGTTCATCCACCAGATGGCTTCCAATAAAGCCATTGCCTCCTGTCACTAATGCTCTCATTTTGTCTCCTGTATTTTTTTCTTTAGCTTAGTTGAGGACCACGAGTGGTCCCTCTTATGGTAATAAATTTCCATCCCCAGATTATCCCCCACAAAAGACTTTCCTTCATAGTCGGTTCCCAAAATGCGAATGCAGTCCTGATTGTCTTTTAAAATATTATACCAATCTTTTTCGGTGTCGTATACTAATACTTCATCCACGTAGGCCCATGTGAGGGCTATAAAAAGCAATTTTCATCGCGCCGCCTCTCGCTTTAAATTCATATATTTTTCAGCGTAGTCTGTGCAAACCCCCGCGCACCCCAATACCTCGTCTGCCGGGTGGTCGGTCCATTCGGGCATCACGCATACCGATTTTGATGTTAATTTCTTTTCAGGGTGGGCCCAGATGATACCTCGACTCGTTAATGTATAGTCGTCTTCCTGGTGCCAAAAATAATGAATATTATGAGAGGATGCCATTAACTCTAAAGCTTCTATGTTTTTTGCATGACACCACAATTTCTCGTTTTGTAAAAATCGCTCCTCTACTAAAAATATTGGTTCATCATGACCAAGCCAATATTCACCATCAATCGCCCAAACATCAACCTCTACATCGTACCCGGCTTCTAATGCCTTGGTGACTTGTTCGGGATCATTCTCAAAACCAGAATTTGGCCCTGTCGTGTTTCCTCGATGCGCTATAACTCTCATCTTGAGCGACCCCCACTCTCCCATTGAACTTGACTCCTGTATAGGCCACATTGTGAGCCCTGCCTTACAACAGGGGGCTCCCACCAATAGACATTCATATTATGAAGGGCCATTTGGTAATTTAACTCAAAATCAATAGGGAAAGAAAACGGAACAATGGTCTGTTGCAGCCGCTTGGCTGACTCTAAGTTCATGACGTATGAATCAGTGCATTTGCTCGCTGGGTGTTCTTTGCGATATGCAACGATACCGTCACGCCTAATACTCTGGTCAATTCTTAGGTCGCACCCGCTTCCTATAAATATAAAATCCCAATCGCGAGGAGTGTTCATGATATTAAAATTAAATTTGTTAATAAAGTCATCATCGAAAATAACATCATCCTCTAATATCAGGGCGCTGTTTATATTGTCTTCTATAATTTTCTCATATATTTTAATATGCTTATAAGCTAATGATATCTCTGCCTTGTTCAGTATCTTAGGGGCAACTGGGGTGGGGTAGGCGACAATCTCGTTCTTTTTAGCCCAACTCTGCGCTGTCGAGTCATAAGTCGCTTCAACCTCATCCGCTGCTGGCTCACACTCTACCCACTCTCCTTGAAGCCCTGCGTGCTCCATATCTTCCACTAGCTTCTTCTTTCTATGAGTAAGAGGCGTGTAATGGGCTATAAATATCTTCTCGACCATCAACATAGCACCACCTCTTCTAGAAACTTTAACACATTCGAAGGCTCCACTCCTTCTGGAACTTTGCCCTCTGGGAACACTGGGGCTTTTATATATTGTTCATACAACTCTTCATCCTCCTCGATGTCTTCTATCAGGTAAACCATTTCTTCAATTTCATCAAAATCATCAACACAAATAAAAGCGTCCTTGTTAAAATCTTCACTCACTCTGTTTGAGCCCCAATATATTGGAATACTCCCAACAGACAGCGGGTGTAATATTTTCTCGGTAGTGTACCCAGGAAAAGCCGAATTCTCGGCTGCTATTGTAAATCTATAATCTCTTATAAAATCAATCTTATGTTTTTGATCGCCACGCCCAGGAATTTTCCACCCCATGTTGTTCATCATATTTCCAGCACAATCCACCCTCTTAAATCTTGCTATCTCGTTTAATATCTGTCCTCTTTTTCCCGCCACGTTTGAAAATACAAAGTTACAAAACTTAGTTTTTCTCTCAACATTGGAACGTAACAGCAGATCTTGGAGTGGAACAAGATAAGAAATATCCCTTTCTTCGGAGTGAGGAACGTTAAACCAGTTTATAAACAGTGCCCATAGTGGCAATCGATAGTTTTCAGGATATTCGTCATAATCGAATGAAAAAGAATAATCACATTCTTCCATGTTAGGCCTACGATTCTCTCCGGTATAATAGACCCTAATAGGTCCCTCATACTTTTTCGCCTCTTTTCCAAAGCCAGAATAAAAAACAACATCGGGCTTTTCAGAAATCGCAACGTCATACTTTGTTGACAAAAGATTAAAAAAATAGTTATCGGTCTTAACAAAGTTGGGCCAAAAATCACAAAAATCTACCTTAAGTTTAATCATAGTTTATGCTTGTTCTCCCAATAAAACCTTTCTGCTAGATGTTGTGGTAGCGTTTCACTCAAACAAACAAGATTTCTTTCCATAATACCAAAATTCTCTCCTCTATCACATACCTTGTACTTTGTATTAAAAGCAAAGTCGTGATTAAATTTAGAATACTTGTTGTTTATTATTTGAATACCTTCCAAACACTCTTTATGTTCTACATGGTTGGTAATACCATCAATATATCTATTCTCAAACGGCTTTTTAAATTTTCTATTCCAGCGCCATTCAAAATCACCATCTTCTTCACCCACACCCAAATACCTCTCATCAAACCATCCGACTTCACCCACTTCCCTTCGATTTAGGAATGCATGACTCCAACTACCGTTGATTTTAAAGCTCTTCTTATCATTTTCTACTATCGCTCTATCCAGATTATTAAAAAAGCTTGGAGAAGTCACGCTTAAGTCATCATTTAAAAGAAGCACATGATCTCTTGTTGAATTAATTAAACACGTATTCCATAGTTTAGACAAAGAACGAAACTCCGGGTGAAAAGTTGGGAAAATATTTTCATAGTTTGAGATAAAACGTAAAATTTCACTTCTATAATTGCTATCGAATGGCTTATTATATTCGCCATTTACACATACAATAATCTCTGCCTCTGGCTTTAAACACTTTATTTGTTTGATAAGTGGTTGAAAATAATTTTCGTACCTTTTGACGTATGTTACGATTCCTACTGAATACTTCATTGTTTTTTCCAAAATGAATACATATTCTTTTCTATTTCATAATCAATGTATTTTACATCTCTGTTCGGCTGCTCGGTAGCCCAAATAAACATATCTTCTATTGTCTTTACGATGTCCGTCTTATCATCCAAATTTAAAAGATTTTTTGCCTTACCGTGATTACAGAAAGCAAATTTTACCTCTGTTCTAGGTTCATAGTGTTTAATACTGGCGCTAAAGCCATGGTTGTTGGCTACTTTTTGTAAAATTTTTGCTGCTTCAATTATTTCATATTCTTTGTCTGCCCCAATGTTAAACGCGTTATCACCAAATCCATGCATCACTTTTTCAAAAGGGTCCATGTAAAATTGCACATCAGAAAAAGCCCTCGTCTGCGTCCCATCGCCGTAAATGCTTATTGGCTCTTTATTCAAAATTTTTCGTATCCATATACCAATAACATTCCTGTACTTGTCCCATATATTTTGATTTATTCCAATAATATTATGTGGCCTTATGATTGTATAGTCGAGCCCAAATTTATCGTATGCTTCTTTCAAGTCTTGCTCTACTGCAAATTTAGCTATCCCATATGGGTCTATTGGGCTTGGCGTCTGTTCTTCTGTGAAGGGCGGTTCTCCAAAACCGTAAACAGCCATAGAAGATGTAAAAATAAACTTCTTGACCTCGTATTTGATGCTAAAATTAATTAAATTAATAGAACATATGATGTTATTTTGATAGTTAAATCTTCTAATATATGGCGAAAGCCCCTCTGCGGCGTATGCCGCAAAGTGGAAGACATAGTCTGGTCTTTCGTTAACAAATACCTCTTCTAATCTTTCATGCTCGATCAGGTTTAATTGATAAAACTTTACACCCTTAGGAATAAATTCTTTGTAGCCGCCTGACAAGTCGTCAACACCAACAACATTATACCCCTTTTTCAATAGGTGGCTAGAAAAGTGAGAGCCTAAAAGCCCCGCAACGCCTGTTATTAACACCTTCATTTATAAACCCCCTACCGCCCTAGCGGTGGTCTGGAATGAACCGCGTCTGGAGCAATTCGCTTCATACCATTGCCGACAATTATATGACATATATTCCCACCGGTCCTTGGAAAACTCTAGCAGAATAGACGTAAAATGTTTAGGGCTATTTGTACGTAAAAAATGCTTCCCCTCGATAAGGGGGTCAAAATATTGTGTGCAAACACCCTTAGTCACAATAGGTACGACGCCCAAACCTAAGTATTCAACCTCACGATTACATTTTGGCCCATACCCTGGAAGGCATAAGCCAAACCTCGTGCTAGACACTTTTTCCAGATACTCGTCCTGTGTGTACGGCCAATTGAAGCTGTCGCCCATCTTTATAGGCATATTAAAAAGCTCTACGGCAGGCCCCCAATCATGTCTAGTTCTATTTTTGAGTTGGACGTGATTCTCCACTTTTCCCAAGAATATTGACTCTATTGCTCTATCTTCATAAGATTTAATGCCCTCCGCTATCTTAGCCTCTAACTTTCTTGGATGACGCCCCCAATAGGTCCAGGGGGTGCCTTGGGGGTGTTGCATTCCTCCAAAAAATGCCTTTTTCCAGCGAGAAGGAAGACCGGGGTAGACATCCCATCGATCATACTCATATAAAAGGATGTCGCCTGGTTCATTAGCCCAAATAAACACATCATCAGTTTCCCCTTCAATTATCTCGCAATAACCAGATTCTTCCCACATGTCAAGCAACTCTCTTGACGTATCGCCCTTGTGCTCTGGTGTCTGTTTTCCAACAAATATTTTCATTGCGCCTCATACATAATATCGTGATCGTGTGAATTAGCCACTTCTTTATATTTTTTTTCAAGCATAAAATTATCTATTTTATGCTTCTCCTCTGGTCCTTGTGTCTCAACTAAAATATATTTTGGGCGATAATAATCTAAATTTAATCCATCTAAAGCCTTCAATTCGTACCCCTCTATGTCTAAACTAAAAAAATCAATCGCATGGGGTTTAATCTGGTATTCTTGCAATATAGAAAAAAGAGTCCGCGCCGGTACTTCCACAATAGATCGCCATGAGTCTACGGAGACTGCGCGTCTTGCGGGTCCAACCGAAGGGTGGCTCATGACTTCGCCCATAGTCGGATGGTCAGTACATATGTAGCCAGTTAGCATCGAGTGATACCCGTTAACTAAAAAATCATTAAACTCTTTATTGGAAAAATCTTTTGTAAACTCCGATGTCTCCTTCACAGTCATGTTGGCGTGCTTGGAGAAATTACCCTTGATTGTTGAAAATTCGTAATCAGGACCAACCAAGGCGGCATTATAAATTATATTATTAGGGCGCGTTTGTTCTATCATCCCGATAAGTGCAGAATTAGCCTCTATCAATATTCCACGCCACCCTCTCTGCTCTAACAGAAGCGTGTTACTTTGCGATATCCCATCGGCAGCGCCGCATTCAATGTAAAGTCCAGAAGACACTCCAATTTGTTTAAAAAAGGCATCCACTTGCAAATCTAAGTTATGTGGCGAATCTCCCCTTCTTAGGAGACCTTCTTTGGTCTGGCTCCGACAGACTCTTCGTATCATTTCATTCATCTACTTAACCCCGTAAAAGTTCTTTAAAAAACTATGTGTTTTTAACTCAGTAGCGATGAGGGGGAACTTGTCAAGAATATATGTTGTAAACTCACCACGAGCATCTATAGGTTCCCCACACCATGTATTTCCAAATATTTTTTCTACTTTAGAAAGGACTTCCCTTTTCGCCTCATCAACCTCAATGAGCTTCATCTGCTCGTCCTTTGCTCTTATACAAGGAAAATCCTGCGGATTTTTTTGGTTGTGGGCGGCATAATCAAAAAAGCTTTTGCCCGTAAAGTCGCGATTGTTTGTAAAAAACTTTATCATAAGGTCTTGATCCGACCCATAAGCATTGTGCCTCATCGCATAAAAAGTATCAAATTTGTCCAGCTTAATATTCCACGGGATTTGTTGTGTTTTAAATGACGAGAGGCCCGCGAGCATCCTACACTTTACCCCATAGTGGTTCTCGTGAGTTCTTATTGTTCCTATTGAACAGTCGGAAGCCTCAAACGCCCTCACGAAGCGGTATTCATCCTCATTCGGCAGCGAGTCCAGGTCTCTAGTGTGAAATGTCTCCACATCACGATCCCATAAAGGAATCATGCGCCATAACGCGGGCTCCGTGAGATTGTAATCTCGCTCAATAGTCCGAACCTCAAAGGTATCAATATTTTCCCCTAAGATCTTTATCACCAAACTTAATTCATTTTCCCATACATTTTTAGACACATGTAAGAGCATCGTATAGTCGGGGAACAATATTTTATTAGCCAGGGCCACAGCCGGTAAATTAAACCAATAGCGACTACCGTCATTTTTCCACTTGTCCCAATGACGATGCTGAGGCAGTGTGCGTGGCTCAAATAAGCAATAGGACAGTACCTTAGGCTGCATCTTCTTGTGTGCTCAGTTGCTTGTACTTATTATAAATTTCTTGTTCTTCTTTCTGCTTCCAAGAGAAATTTTCAAAGTTTGTAGAAATACCCTTTGGGTTAAAATAATAAACCCCAAGAACGTCACCAAGTTTCTCAAACTTTTCACCGCCAAATGCGCACCGTAACCAGAAATCCCAATCGGCAGCCGACCTATATTTCTCATCAAAGTAACCATATTTATCATGCAACTCTCGCCGCCACATGGGATTATTATGAGGTAAATTACCTCTCAACATAGCTTCTTTGGAATAATTCTCAAAATTATATCTTTGTTGATGGTTCACTAAGTCTTTGTGTCTTACATTGGCCTCGTGCACAATATAACTATCGTTATATACAAGCGAAATGTCAGGCTCAATCATCAAAGCCTTCGCTTGGGCTTCCAAACCATAAGTAGCACGACGATCATCGCAATTTATGTTGGTAATGTATTCCCCGCTAGACATCTTAATGCCCATGTTCCAAACTGCGTAGACGCCTGGGTCCTCTTCTAGCCTCTTGTATACAATGTTATCCGGATACTTCTCGACATACTTAAGAATGGCCTCTTCTTCTACGTCGTCCCCCTCTGGGTTTGCGTTTAAAATGATCCATTCACACTTCTCTTTAAAGATCGTCTGTTCGGTTACATCTTCTAATAATTGCTCTATGTGCTCTTCGGCTTTAAAAACAGATGTGATGAGTGAAATTTTAGGGATATCCTCAACATTGATATCTACAATTTTTTCTCCGTATAGGCACTCTGCCATGAGCTTCATCTGTTTGGCCTCTTCAAAGTTCTCGCATACCCACTTCCTAAGCTTCTTAGCCCGAGAGGCAAACCGGTTGTAGTCCTTATAAATCTCTCTTAAGCGCATTTTGAAGTGGCCTTGCTCAGCCACACACCATGAACTTTCGTGCGATACGACCCCCTCCCACCAAGACTCTTTCGGGATTGGTTGAATTGTATAGTCTACGGTTGAAAACATAGGCTTATTGCGAGTTTTACCCTTTTTATCTTTCACGGGCATATAAAGGAAGTCAACATGACCACTCCAAGCAGGTGCAATAATAGGTAATCCGTTGTAAGCAGCCTCAAAGATCGGCAGTCCGAATCCTTCACCATGAGTAAGGGTGGCATATGCTTTAACTCGATCATCTTGATAGATGGCGGTCATCTCTTCCTCGCTCAAGTGACCGTGAACAAAATAAATCTTACATTTTCGTTGAGGGTATTTCTCCAAAAGATGTCTAAGACGACCCTCACAGTGTAACCTGTCGTAGAGGCAATTCTTGGCAAGGTTGGTCTTTACAATCAGGCCAACCTCTTGGTCAATAAACTCTTCAACAAACCACCTAATAGTGTCATCAAGGTTCTTTCTAACTCCCCATTGAGCCACCGTAATAAAGTTAAAATCTGTCTTAAGGTCTAATTTTAAATCAGACGCTTCAATATTCTTAACCGGGTAGTGAATCACATGAAAAGGGACCTGCGTTCTGAAATCTTTGACGGCCTGCCCCTGCTTCGTTTGAACATCATAACGGCTATTTTGGTAAGTCTGTTTTGAATGCTCCGAAATGGTAATAATTTTATCCACCATATATGATTTTTCAATCCATTGTGGTGTTACCTTGGTCGTTTCCACCCCTGCGGTGACCCCAATATTAATTGGCGCTATCTTTTCCCACTCATTGGGTATTGTGACCTGTACCGAAATATCAAACTGTGCGTCGCTTTGCATATAGAAAATAGTTTTTTCCGCCAAGGAGTCAATCCATTTTCTCTCTTCGTTATCTTCCCAAAGCCAGTTGGTCTTACCCCATATAATTGGAATAAAATAAATATCAAATAATTCTTCTCGCGAACGCAATGCGCGAAGCACAAACCGTGTGTGCTCTCCATATCCTGACTGTGTAAGTGCAGGTCCTCTAACAACAATCTTCTTTTTCATTTATACCTCAGTCAATGTCCAATGTTTGTAATTCTTTCTAGTGTCCCAAGAGCCGCAATTCTCTTCAACCCAGCTAAACACCTCCTTCCATCGAGAGGCGAACTGGTCAAATCCATAGTTTTTAAGCGCATACTGTCTACCTTTTTTACCAAGCTCTTTTCTTTCATCTTCGGTCATCTCATACATTCTCATTAAAGCATCTAAAAAATCCTCTTTATTGAGTCTATCCTCATAAATGTACGGGATGTCCTGCGACCCAATAGTCGATTTAGCGGTGGGCTCAATTCCAATACCAAACCACTCTTCCCCATCAGTAACCTGCTCTTGGAGTCCTCCGGTCATATTAACTATGATTGGGGTCTCACAGTTTAACGACTCCAGTGTGGCCAAACCAAACCCTTCCGCGTCTGATATGTTTACTGTGCAATCTGCAATATTGTATAACCAAGCCAGATTTTTTGGAGGCAGTTTGTTTGTAGAAAACTTCACTTGCCCGTCAGTTAAGCCAAGAGATTCGACAATCGCTTGTAGATCTTGTCCGTTCTGGTCTTTAACGTCGGTATGCATCAAAAGCATGGCTTTATCGTGCCCCACCTTGTCTAAGAATTCCTTAAACCAGAAAATCAATGTGCCGCTCTGTTTTCGACGAGCGTTCCGGTTATTCCAGAAGAATACCATCTTATCTTTCTCGTCCGTGAAGAACTCATTGTAAAAAGTTTTAAGCTCAGCGTCGTTCTCTACGGGCTTGAATACTTCAGGGTCAACAGCGTGGGGCAAATAAAAGCTTTTTACATCGGGGGCCACTTCCTTAACGATGTCGTATGTAACTTTAGATATACAGGCCACCACATCGTTAGATGCATAGTGTGGATAGTTAAATTTAGGATATGGATAATTATCCCATACGTGATAGTAAACCATGGGCACTAAGGGACGAACCTCATCCTCAATCTCCCATAACCACCCCCAAAAACGGGGATCAGTCATGAACCATAAAACATCTGGTCTTTCTTTCCTGATCACTGATCTTATCAGTTCCGGAGTGCCATAACTATCAACAGGATAAATAACCCAATCATCGCCGTACTTGTCAAATTTGACCGGATCATAATTTGCATGCTTTATTGCGCCCCCAAAGCACACAAAGCGATACTCGCCCGTTTTAAGCATCGCTTCAATCATATATTTAGTTTGTGTCCCCACTCCAGATGGAGATAGGGGATGGTCCGCTAGGACAAGGACTGTTTTCTTCACGTATACCTCTTTTATTTATTTACAGTGTTCAGTTTTATAGAATTCACACATCTTACATGACAGCCTATTTCTTGGGTGTCTTTTCGAGTCAATATTGTAAATGGCCTTATCTAAAAGTTTAAGAGCATTATTAACTTTTTTTTCTCCACTTGTCACTCTAAAGAGTTCAACTTCGTTTTTTTTAGCAGTTCTCTTTAATAATGCAAAGTGAGTTTCAATATTTTTTAAGTCTATAACATGCTTTTTCGCAAAAAAATACTTATACAAAGTGAGTTGATATGTAAGTATTTTATCGTTCTTTTTCCTGGCGTTCCAGCCCCACGAGCATGTCTTCCAGTCGATTATGTGATATGTATCATCTTTTTTCACAACGAGATCGATAAATCCTTTAAACTTCTTATCGCCCGCTAGTTCTTCATATAACATCTCTTCAGTGGAATACACCTCATGATCACCAAAATATTCATCTACCGCAGGCTTAACTTTCGTACACAGATGCCTTCCTTGGCGTTCCATCTCTCCTATGAGACCGCGGTCTAATTCAACACCCTCGGTCATCATTTTTTCTAACTGCTTCAGGAAGGTAATAGTAAAGTACTTTGAGGGGTCCGTGCTTCCAGTCAACAGCGTTTTCTCGCACGTATCATGAACCACAGTACCAAAAAGTGTAAACTCGTTTCCCTTAAACGCAGATATATTATCCACATATTTTAGTTTGTGTTTGTATGGACACTCATTCCAAGTCTTCAGTTCAGAATAAGAAATATGTTCTCGCATTTATCCCTCTTTTGGAGAAACTTTAGGCACCGTCTTCTTGCGAGCCACTGGCTTTTTTTGTCCGGTAGCTGATTTCGCCGCTTTTAAGAATCTCAGACAGTGTTCTTCTGGAACCCCATCATTATTTCTAAAGACGTCATCGCTGCCTTTTTCTATTTTAAGCCCCTTGGCAATCAGATAGCCGTATATCTGTGCAGACTTAATTTTTAATTTATTTCTCCCTTGTATTCGTGGGTGAAGTTTAAACTTCACCACTACCGAATCAGAGGTCTTCTCAATATGCAACTCTTTAAGTTGGCTCAGCGCTTCTTTCCAATCCATCACTTTCTTCCTCCATTTTTACCTCTTGTAAATCACCAAGAGCTTGTTCATATCCTCTAAAAAAATTTTCCTCGGCCACCACCATCAGAAACTCCGGAAATTCTGTCGCAAACACCTCTACGATCATCTCGACAGTAACATTTTCGTCCGTGGCTATCTTACTACCAACATAATTAACTACCCATTCCTTGAGTTCATTGTGAGGTGTGACCACCTCATGCCTGTCCTTATTCTCAAAATCGCTTTCACTTAACATAATTATACCTCACAAAATTTTTGCAGCCAAAGTGGCTATTTTTGATCTCTCACCTCTGGTTAATGTAATATGACCAGCAAGATCCTTATCCTTAAATTTCTCAATTGCATATGAAAGGCCATTAGTTGTGGCATCAATATACATATTATCTATCTGTTCAATGTCTCCTGTTAAGACAATCTTAGCATTTTCTCCTGCTCTTGTTACAATTGTTTTCAATTCGTGCGCTGTTAAGTTCTGTGCCTCGTCAATAATTATAAACGCATTGGCAATAGAACGCCCTCTAATATAAGTAATTGCTTCAATCTCAATTGTGCCATTTTCAAAAAACATCGCCATAGAGTCCTTTTTGCCATTGAGGAGGAAGTCCATATTGTCTTGAATTGGCATTAGCCAAGGCTTCAT
>Ga0098044_1000909_pt1 | contig 15497 bp, 16 predicted proteins | sample 10_taG_FD_75053 | JGI IMG/M metagenome (GOLD analysis project Ga0098044, IMG submission 75053) | Marine viral communities from the Subarctic Pacific Ocean - 10_ETSP_OMZ_AT15264 metaG | ecosystem: Environmental > Aquatic > Marine > Oceanic | place: Pacific Ocean | collected 2015-01-16 | reverse complement strand
TCAACGTCTGGATTTACACCCGTCATTATATCATTAATATTCTGGGCGAATTGGTTTGCCATTTCTTCTACGCCCTCGCCAACAGGCGCAAGGGTAGCATTTCTAAGCCCTTGGTATTTAATATTGCCTTTTATAGCTGTGCCAAGAGCATCTTTTGCGCCTTCTTTTCCCGCACTTTTAACAAGTTCTCTATACATTCGACCAAAATTTGCTGTTCCCAGTGATTCGGTAATGCCTTCTAATGCTCCATGCACAAAAGCATTCATATATTTTATAGATTGGTCTAAGTCTTTACGAGACGAGATGTCGTGTAATTTAGTTGTAGTGGCGTGGACGCTCATAGCTGTTAGCGTCTGCCCCATTGATAAACCGCCTGCTCCTGAAATCAACATGGCTATTTGTATGGGTAAATTCTCTCCAGCCTGATAGCCAGCCAGTCCCCATGCTTTTCCTCCATCTCCACGCTTCCAATACTCGTCAATCGTGTAGTCGTATCTTTCCCTTGATACATTATACTCTTCAGCCATTTTATCGTAAAAATCTGACATAGCATTGTTTTCTATGCTATCCAGCCAGTCCTGATGAGATTTTGGGGTTTCCATCCCAAGAAGATTCCCCGGTACGGCTGGAATATTTGCAATAAGCCATGGGATTCTGGCTAATGTTGCATTAAAATTTGCAAACCCTGAGGTGATTTGTGAGCCGAGTCCTTCCAAATACCCAGCCTCTTTTCCGGGTCGAGTAATTTCCCCTGTGTCTATATTAACCTTCCGTATCCCCGGAGCAAGCCCTTTACTAAACCCTTTGTTGATTTCCTCAACCCTGTCGGCGTCTGTTATCGCTTGTCCTGTAAGTACATTAAAATACGCATAGTCTTGCGTTGGCTTACCTGTCTTCATGTCGTAGTCAGATACAACAAGATTCTTGTCTCTTAGTTCTTTTTTTACCTCTGGGCTAAAATGTTTTGGTATAATCTCCCGTTTTTTTAATTCCGGCAATTCATCTTCACGTGCATTTAAGTAGTCAAAGTCGTCTTTAAACCCGCTAAGTTCATCAACTATCTCGGCAGACTCATATATATCCGCTTTTTTCTGTAGGCGTTTTGCCTCACCCTCTATCTCCTGATAGAACCCCTTTTTAGGTTTCTGTCTGGACATATTGTCCAATGCTGTCGCTTTGTGGACTAAACTCTCAAACTTTCCATTATCGTCTTCCGGTACAACATATTTTCCATCGACTCTTTTATATTTAGAAAATTCTAAATCTAACTCGTCATATTGGTCTTGTAGACCAAAAGAACGCTTCGCCTTATCTCTTATACCACCCGCCCACTCTTGGTAGCTTGCGTCCTGAATGTCCTTTTGAAGCTCACCAAAGCGGTCAGCTTTACCCTCAAGCGATTTTGCTCTTTCCGCCAATGCGGCAAATTCTTTACTTACTGCTCCCCTCTCAGTCTGCTCTTTTAACTTTTCGGGAGTATAATCGTATTCTGGCGGTGCTTCCTCTACGCTACCCGCATATTGAGGCTCTCCTTTGATATAACCAGTGACAACTTTAGAGGTATCTTTTTCTTCAATCTTTCTTTTTTCTTCATTTACAACAGCCTCAACGGTATCTACCGTCATTCCTTTTGTAGATAATTTTGTAATGGTAGATTCAAGCTCCGGGTTTTCCTGAATCATTTTATTGGTATCAATATCTTTAATGGGCTTTTGACGGTTCATTTCTACTATTTGACTCGCCATTTGGCTCAAATAAGTGTCTTGCACTGTGGATTCTATTGCAGTGGATTCTGTCCCAGTTGTCTCCATGTCGCCCGATATTTCCGGGGTGTACTGATCAAATAGAACCGAATCGCCTGAAGACTTCCAGCTACCTTCTCCAAACTGTATCGCCGACTCTTTATCTTGCCCGAACTCAAACAGCTCACCTTTGTCTTTAGCTTTTTGGTAGGCAATATCTATTTCATCATCTGTAGAGTATTCCTCCCACTTTTCGCCTTTTTCATCTAAAGGGAATAATGTTGGGAAACTAACCCAGCGACCTTCAATAAACTCTGTCCTCATTATGTGAGTGGATTGACCTACCCTTTCCCCTTTTTCGTCAAAGTTAGGTCTTTCAAGCCCCTCCCTTATTTTATTTGCTCTTAAATTGCGTTCTTCCGGGGTTTCTTCTGCTGTAGGGTTTGGTTCTCCCGTTCTGGACTTATCTAAGTTAATTTGGGAGTATAGGGCTTCAAAACCTGTGGAATCATCAGGGAATATGGCAAAACCGTTCTTATCTTTCCCTGTTGCGCCCTTTTGGTCTGCGAATCTTAGGTTCCCCGGATTATGGTTGGACTTTGCTATATTGTCCTTTTTAGAATAAAAGCCTTCCTGTGTTGCAATCCCGTTCGCCAGTTTTTGTGTGTCCACATCCGCAAGGTTTGTATCTTCAGGAAGTTGTAGAGTATCGGTTATAAATTTTACGTAAGAACCAGTATCGTTTTCTGTAGGCGGAGCATATTTATTAATAAAGCTTCCAACCGTATGTTTTGATGCGGGAACATTTGGTCGAAGTGGTACTCTTTTCTCACCCGTTGCTGAAGCAAATATTTCTGGTACGGTGACCGCTCGGCTGGTGCGAGCTGATGCCGGGTTTACTTCGTCTTTCTTTTCAGATGAACCGGGTTCAGGAGTCGGCGCAATCGCACGATGGAATCCATTGACATCTTTTATATCGTCTGGTAGTTTAAATCCGTGTGAAGTTAGAGAATCATAAAGAGCAGAACGTCTTTTCTCGTCTGACATCGCACTCGTGAAGGCGTTGCCATCCACTATATCCTCCGGTAGAGAGAATCCGGAGTTTTTTAGTGCGTCATAAAGCTTTACTGCTCTTTGCTGTACCACTAAAACTTCAGTTCCTTAACGCCTGTTTCTACCGTGTTTTGGTCAAATTTTGCTTGAAGTTTAGCTCCAAATTTTTGTTGTTCTGATAATCGAGATTCAGCCTCTTCATATTCTGCCCACTTTTGAGAGAATTTAGTTGAGTCCACCCCTGCTTTCGGTGTATAATTACCTTTTTCATCAGTATCACCCATTTTATTTATTTCTGATTTAAGGGTATTCACTCTCGCCTGAATTTTCGATATTAATTCTTGATTATTCTTATATGTTTGACGGTTTTTATCTGGGTTAAAAGGAGGTTTCTTTAGTTCTTTTTTTCTTTTCTCCTCACCAATTCTCCTCGCCCTGTCTCCTTCAGGTTCATATTTGGACTTACCGCCTAAGTCTTTATTCACCCTTGCTGAGTCAACATACGATGCGTTCATATCCTTAATGTTCATATAAGAATCGAATAGCCGTTTATCCTTAGAGGTGTTTTCACGATCAGTTGCACGAAACTGCGCTTCCATAGCTTTATTATAGTCTTCGGCTGTGTATTTCCGGGGTTGGTCTGCTTTCCATTTTGCTAATCTTTCTTCCCCTGCTTTGACTTTAGCAAGCGTTTCCTGAGAAGGTTTCTTCTTCTTTAGCTTCTTTTTTTCTTGTGTTTGTATTTCTTTAGCCATCACTTACCTTTTAAGCTTCCGACTATAACCGCTTCGTTCCTCGCATTCATATAAAAGACCTGACCATATTTGTTCATTTGCAATTCTGCGCCCGGAGGCATTGCTTTACCACCTTCGTTAAAGTTAACGTCAGCCGGGTTAATTGTACCAGCACCAGCAGAACCAGATTGATATACTTGCCCAGATGCGCCAGTGCTCTTTGCCACCTTTGCCTGCTCTGTAGCGTCAATTTTATCCTTATAAGCCCCATAAGCCCCTATACCGCCTTCAATCGCTCCGAAAGTGTCTTGAACGGCTCCCTGCCTATTATTATAGTCTGCCATAGCTTCAGCTTGGTTGAGCTTCGTTTGTTGCTGACCGTATGCTCCAAGTGAATCTTGGGCTGTTGTTTTACTCAGCATATTTTTCATATCAATTCCTTCACGAGCCTTGGCAATAGTTCTCAGAACATCTGAATCTGCACGAGCTTGGGATGTATCTGCTACGGCGGAGTTTTGCATTCCACGATTAAGAAGACTGCCTTGCCTTTGAGCAGTTTGTTCGTTTGCCGTGTCGTATGCGGTACTTGAGTAAGATGAGGTCATTTTATCTATCATTTCCGGGGAAAATTGCCCCTCCTGTGACCTGCGCTTCAATTCTTTTACATAGGCTATTTCTTCAGGGCTTTTTTGCCTTTTAGGTGCCTTTCCCCACAACCCAAGTGCTTTCCCACCTGAATATATTCCTTTACCCACGAACATGGCGGTCATAGGGTCAAAGGCTAACTGGAGCTCTCCTCCCCCTGTCTGGTTAAATGCTACCCACGTTGCCCCCATAAGTGAGAGCCCTATTGCTTGTAAAATGTTATCTTTCATTAGTGATGTCCTTCCAGAGTTGTAACTCTGCTTTTTAGTGAAGTTATGTCTGAGTCCAAAGACGTATCCTTACTCTGTAGAGTGCTGATGTCTGATTCCACAGATGTATCTTTTCCCTGCAATGCGCTTATATCTGCCCTCAGTGTTTTTACTTCAGTTTTCAAATCGTTAATAAGTTTTTTAGTAATATCTAATTCTTTATCTACTCCGTTATCTGTTTCACTACCCATCTTTAACCGCCCCGTCGGTAACAAACTCCAGCTTATTTATCTCGACGCTATTTGTTGATGCTCCCGTTGAAATTTGTACGGACATATACTTTGCCCTGCGACCTACCCTTAGTGAGTCCCATTTTTTATGACCGTAATAAACCTTTGCTCCAGAGGAATGTGCGTTATTCTGGGTGTTATTCTCTCCACGAGCCACCTTTAATTGGGTGGTGCAGATAATAGAGATGTTATCCCATTCTGTATAATCCCCTTCATCCTGACCGCCTGTATCATGTAATAAAATATAATGAGTTATTTGGGTTGATGTAAATGTAAAGTCAAAAGCTGTGTCAGAAGTCATTGTTGGTGAAACGCCAGCATAAACAACGCCTGAACCAAAAGAAGACATATTTGCTATCGCAACTTTCCCCTCGTCGGCTGACCCTTTTATAAAATTTCCAGTTACTCTATACACTTTACCTACAACCGTTGTGAATCCTTGAAATGCACGAGCATGAGGTACTGGGCTCCCTGCTATTGCAGTCATTCTAAGCTTATTGCTTGAAACAGACAAGGTCGCAGTTGAATCTGAATCCCAGCTTGTAGTATCGGTATCAAAAGTACCATTAGTGACTAAATCTTGTACTGACATTATTTCTTTGTCCACGAGAATTTTATCAAGTGAGGTAATTTTTGATGTATCTGTCACGTCTAATGTTGTGTCTGAGTCAGTAGCAGAAGAAGATAACGTCGCTCCAGTCTCCCCGTTCTTTGGCATAGTCCCTGTCCATACCGGGCTATCGCTGTCACCATCCGCATAAATATTAACGCTTACATCGTCACTGCTGTCATATCGAGCATTTAATCGTCTAACTAAGACGTTTTTTGACAAATCAGACAGAGAGAACCAGCCAGTCTTTCTTATTGTGGAGAAAGACTCTGTTCCCGCAGAATTGAATTTAGATACGCTCACGTCAGCCATCTACTTTCACCTCAAGGCTCGCTATGGTTGTATTGTAGTTCGCTGTTGCGCCTGTTAGTAATTCTACCATAAAATATTTTGCTCGTCTTCCTACCCTGTACGATTTATTAAACAATTCCTCCCCTGTCTGGGATGGTGCTGTTTTTGTAAACACAGGGTTAACTTCGTCTCCATCGGCGTATATATTCACCGTTATCGGGTCTTCTGAGCTATATCTTAGCGATATGTCCCTTAAAATAGAGTTATTATTTAGATCAGATGCCTTAAGCCAACCGCTTTTACGCAAAATACCGAAGGACTCCGTTCCTGACGGGTCAAACTTATGTAGTTCTAAGCCTTTTAATACTTGTGCGCTAAAGTCTTCTGTAAAGGCAGAAAAATCTCCGGGCTCTGATAAATAGAGGTCTCCGGGCTCTTCCTCGGTAATCGCAATAGTTTCCGATATAATATGTTTCCAGAGCTTCTGGGCGGTTGAAATGGAATCCTCTGATACGTTGGCTGTATCCGGTATAATATGTTTCCATAGCTTTTGTGATTCCCCGAGAGAATCCTCTGATAAATTAGCCGTATCTGGGACGATATGCTTCCATAACTTTAGAGCGGAAGTAGGAGTATCTTCGCTTATATTTGCGTTATCGCCGGGTTCCTCTTGGAATTTCCATTGGTGAGATGTATCAGCCGTAGGCGTGGATTCGCTTATGTTCGCATCGTCACCTACAACATATTTCCACGGCTTTGTAGAGGAAGTTGGTGTTGATTCGCTAATATTAGCACTATCGCTTGCGGTTTCTACAAATTTCCACCGAGTAGTTGAGGAGGTTGGGGTGTCTTCAGATAAATTGGCTGTATCGGTAGGCGTTTGAGTGAATGAAGCACTCGTAATAGAAATAGAGCTATTGCTCCTGTCTGTAACGGTTGAATCGGAAGTTTTTCTAACCCATATATAAATACTGGTACCAGATAAAGAAGAGGGTACATTCCATGAGAAAGACGAACCGCTTTGGTTAACGAGAATATTATTCGTAGTGGCGAAGGTTGTTCCAGCCGTCCAATACAGGTCAATATTTTCGGTAAAGTTGCTCTTAGTCCAGCTTATTGTTATGCTCTGATTATGAGCATAAGAACCTGAGTTTGGAGAATCCAGTGTAACCGAAGACGCATCAGCAATCGTAAAATTCCCGGAAACTGCTGATACATTAAAAGCCATTAATTACCAACCTCATCGTAATTGCCTACAATCTGGATTTGATAGTCGGAAGCAGTGTCAAGCGAATTGGAGGGTGTATACGAATAACTTCTTGATGCTCCCGATACAGGATATGCTATTGTAGCCTCCGTTGCCCCATTCTTTAATAAATAAATACCAAAGTTATTCCAAGTTATTAAACCTCCACTAACCGACCACGAGATTGTGTAAGATACATCTTTGTACCACGTTGCGCCTGTTGACGGCGAGGTGACTGTTATGCCTCCGTGTGACATACTAACCTATGGTTATACTCCACTCTGCCCGAACTAAATCGCCGGGAGCTAAAGCAAAAGCTGTAGCAGTGTAACTTGCGTATGGGTCTGCAAAGCCTTCGTCCGTGCCAGCATTCTGATAGCCTGTAACCGCTGTCCAATCAACGCCAACCTCAAAAGCAGTCACGCTTGAAGCGTTAGATGCCCCCGATGGATAGACAGCTTGACCAATAAAATCAATTCTATTTCCCGGAGACGATGGTACATTGGCATGGCTATCGCCACTCTCTTTTGTATGTAACATTAAATTTGTATTGTACTCGTAAGTTGCGCTCTCTCCGGGGTCAGCAACATTAACTTGGTCTATATTTACTCCAGTATCCACGGCAATGCCGTTTTTCCCTGATTGAGCAGAAGATACAGCAGAGGTTAGGTTATACGTCAAATGATAAGCCGAATTTCCCGATGAACTTTTCAAAAAATTCCGTATGCCCGTCAGTAACGCCGTATCCACCGCATTGTCTCCTTCGTCAGTAAAGGTAGGCTCCTTCCTTTCTACATCTTCCGGGTGAAACACTTGAACCTTCACTCTACCGTGAATGTGGAAGGGCGATGTTGTTTTTTTAATAATTATCATGCGTCTGCTATCCTTAATGTCCATGTTAGATCAAGTTGATACCCATTAGACAGTGATATGTTAGTAGTAACGTCTGAGTAGTCAACATCAAACTTATTAGATGTGCCATTCCAACTATTGCCTAAATAGGCTTTGGTGATGGTATAATTTGCGCTGGCTCTAATCCGAGAAACTATTGTAAACCCGACCCCAGATGATGAATTATTAACAGAAATCGTGTCCATTTCATAATAACTGCTTCCGGCATACACTACAATCCCAGAACTGCCTACAGTGGGTGAACTAAATTCATCGTCATCAAATGGGGTTTCCTGAATCCCGACATTCGCAATAGCACTGCCCATTCCTTCTGCGCATTTTTTCTTTAACTCTAAATTGATAGTGTTTTGTTTTTCGCCCACATGGACTATCGTTCCATCCGGTTTTTTGATGGTAACTGCTACCACCCCAGCAATAGGTATTTTATCTATCATGATTGGTTCTTTACTGTAAAAATGTCCATGTTTTCATCTACTGCGAATAAGTCGACAGTATCGCTCCCCATGTCCAGTTTGTTCCACACTTCCGCTCCGGCTTTTAAAGCATTAATATTTAGTGTGTAAATATACCGTTTTTCGTCCCCAAATATGCATAATATTTGCCTTTTCTTAGGGTCATAGGTAAAGCGGGAGTTTTCTAAATTACTCGCCCCTTGGTAGATGTCTTTAATTTTTTCTGTTATAGGAAGAGGTACAAAGTTAGAGCCAAGCCTATAAGCATGGTCACTACCCGCAAAAAATGTTGACCCCTCCACTTGGATGATGGAATCAGTCGCAACACAGCCAATAGTCTCGTGAGACTCTAATATGTCCCAGCTTGTAATGTCTGTAGTGGGTGTAATGAGCCTATACGTGCCTTTTTCCAAAAAGACGGACATTGACCCGGCTGTTCGCTTAGAACCCGTTATTTTGCCCCCCTGAGAGTCTTTAATCTCCATATAATTGGCAATAGGAAGAATGTCCGGCTTGCCTACTTCACTAAATATTAACCAATCAGGATGGTCTTCTTCTTCTTCGGCTAAGAGCCTTACGTCTCCCGCAAATAGACGACCACCTACATAAGAGGCGTTTGTGTAGTTTACTTCAATGTATTTATCGCTCGCTAATGGGTGATAACCTTTATCTAATAGACTTGAATCGGTAAATTTTAAAGTAGCTTCTGTCCCCGTATAAGTCCATAGCCATGCCCCAAAAGTCAAGGATTGGGATGCCCCTGCGGTTGTCGTGTCGTTAATAGATATTGATTTAGTGTCGTTTCCAATAATAACAGACTCTTTATCCGTTGGATATTCTATACGCTTTCCCAAGTGCTCTGATTGTTTGTAATCTGCTCCTGATACATAAAAAGTTTTCTGCCCACCGCTTCCAGCCCCCGTATAAGACGAGCCACCGCTGACTGTCCAAGTGTCAGTATTAGATTCGTGGTTGTCCCAATATTTTATGCTGTATGTATATCCCTTATCTACGTTATCCGGCACGGTCTGACTTGGAATGGTGAATAATCCGTTTGAAAAAGTGGAAACGTAATAACGGGTTGAGCTCCCCTCGAATACGATCTCAGCGTGCTGTTTTTCAGGGTCAGTCTGTCCCGTTCCCCAATCTATCCCGGGATGCGCTGTGTCGTGTTCGGCATAGGTTACATTAGACGTAAAATCTGCGTGCAAAGCTCCTGAATCAAAAAATTTATTCTCCATCGAAGCCCCCGTCGCCGTTTCCTTCTCATCGGTAGAGACTGTTGATACCGTTAAGCACTTTTTATACAATGCGTTATCGTCTGCATTTGTAGCGGATTTTTGCCTGTAAATATTGATTGCTGTGATACGTGGGTTCCAATTTGTCGAAGCCGTACTGAATTTCATTACAATGTCGTTTCTGCTTGTTCCGTCGGTGTTTGTAATATTAATACTGGTCTTACTGTCGGGTAAAAGAGCCTCTTGATTTCCGTCAAAAACTGGCACTGCTTTGTAAAAGTACCAACCTGCCCCCTTCGTTCCGCCTGTGGTAACCGTAGAAATTGAGTTATAATCCCATATCGTGGGAAGGCGTGGAGTCACGATGTCATAAAAATATTTTCCGTTATATGTCGTGTATTGGTCGTCAAAGAATTTTCTTTTTAGATACTGGAGTACACCCGGTTTTTGCTCTAACCCGTTAGCAAACCGCAATTGAATCCCGAAGTGAATGATCTGTATATTGGCGGGTTTGGGGTCTGCAAACGTATTGACGATTTCAGGTGAACCAAAAGTGGCATTATATACGATAATTTCCCCTGTATTTGAACTATATGCTACCCAGACAGGCGTATCTATGTCGGGATTACTCCATTTAATTAGTTGGGAGAAGTTCTTTCCCGTCAATCCAGAAACTACAGATGTTCTGCCGTTTCGCTTAGATATGCGCCCCAGTACGTCTATATCAAGGTTTGAGGACTCAACCGCTGATTCTTTTGATATATCTTCGCTGTCGGCGTTAGTGTGTAGTCCTCCAGCGAATACAGGAATAGATACGGTAGGCATTTATGCACCTTCCCAAGATACTATCTGCCCGTCTATTTCGTCTACGATACTCGATAGCCCCCCGGTTTGACGAAACTCAAACTCTGAAAATACTTGATTCCTGTTTGCGTAATACCGTTGGAGCTGTCTGTCACTTCGCTGTGTTTCGCCCTCGTCTTCGTAAATCATAGCTTTAGCGTATTCCATTAAAAAATGGTGGTATGCGGAAGGGATAACTGGAGAGTCACCCGCTTTAGCGTGATCTATTAAGTTTCCGTTAGCGACAGCTTTAGCCCCTAATCCTAAGTCTTCCCAAGCTGTGGTGATGTCTTCCCAGTCGTCCTCTGCTAAAGTTTCCCACATATCTGTGTTTTCATTGGTAGTTACCAGTACCTCATCGTTGGCGAAAGTGGTCTTATTTTGTGGGAACACGAGGTCGGTTAAAATCAGAACACCCTTTAAATTGTCGTTTATATCTTCTACTACCGTTGCGGTAACGCCGGACGTTCTGCCTAATAACTCATCCCCGGCACGAAACATTCCAGTCGTGAGTCCATCGTAATGTAATTTTTTATATGCGGTAGCCGAATCGGTAAGCGTCCCCGGTTTAGCTTTGTACTTAAACGCCATTAATCCGCCAGTATCGGGGACAGGAACGAAGATTAAATCCATTCCATCAATAAAATATTCTTTAGGGAGTCCCGTTTCGTAGGTAGAATCGGTCATTCGCCGTGACCTAACCCCAATTTGAGGATTATATTTAATTACATCGCCTCTATACTCAATTTGCCCTTGGATTGATATAAAGTCCGAAGGTAGGGGTATCTTTGCCTGCTTTGCGTCCACGTAAACAACTCGGTTGCGTTCATAACAGCCAGTATGGTACGCAAAATCTTCTTGCGCTAATTCAAGATATTTTAATGCACGGGACTTTAAGCCTTCTAAGGTAGAGGGAAAAGCGACTGATACCCGGTCTTGTAATTCAGACCAAAGCATCGTCTAAACTCTATTCTTTGTGCCTAAACCCTTGGGTGCTTCCGAAGGATAGCGGGCGTTTAACGCTTCAATCTGCCCCATAGCGGAGGCAGAAGCCGACGTTGCTCTGTCGTTCTTAGCATCCATCTTCCATAACTGTGATTCAGCAAAGTCTAATATTATTTCATGCAGAGCCACGTTTAAGTCTGCTTCGTTTGCGTCAGCACCAATAGCTGTGGGTTCTTTTAAGTACCACACATCAATCGTATCAGTGGTGCTCGGTGAAACGTAAATTTTCTGACCATGAGTGTAAGCAACGGGATTGTTCGTCCCCCCGGCTAAGTAGCTGTTTTCAAGCCGTTTAGCGTCTTTTGCTTCAATCATAGAGCAAAAAAGGTCATTAGTTTCATCGTAGATAGCTGTAATGCCGTTTCGTATTGGGCTTCCTTCTGAATAACTACCGTTACCGGGATTTGATACTGTAATAGAGCCTATTGTATTCGCAGACTTAGTTACAGTCAAAGTTGCACTTGCTCCACCTCCGCCAGAAATCGTTGCCGTTGGAGTGTTAGCATAAGCACTTCCGGGTGCTGTCACTGTTACAGCGACGACATATCCGCCACGGATTACAGGTACGGCTGTTGCGCCTGAACCAGAACCGTTGCCTGCTATTACTACACTTGTTGTGCTAAACACAGATGAATAGTCCACTACACCGCTGGAAATAGAAACATCGTTCTGTATAGACTCTAATTCGTCTAAATAGGCGTTGTGGATTAAGTTCACCACTGTCTTTTGTGCGACGTTAAGAACGTCAATTTTCATGGTCTGTGTGAAATTTTCCTGTGAAGGGTCTTCCATCCGCATCCCAAGCTGAGAGATCATTTCGTTGCCTGTCATGGCAAGCTCCTTTAATTAATAGCGTCCAGCCCCCGAATAAACGAGGGCTGAATACTATGGTTTGATCGAATTACGAATTAGCTCGCTCGAGTAACTAACTTGTATGCTGACGCACCTGCTCCGGCTACTGCCGTTTGGAAATACATATTTCCATTAGCTGAATCAACATAGATACTGCCTTTCGGCGAATCTTTCAATGTAGTTGTTGCGGGAGTTCCACTTCCAACGATTAACCATATCCCGCCTATAACGTGATACGAGAAATCATCTTCACTTAACGGATTAACCCCACCCATTTGCGCTTTATTCGCTTGAACTTGTGTTATTGCCATTTTTTATCTCTCCTTAACTTAAGCTAAGAGCGTTAGCTGGAATACCAGTCACCACGCCTTGATAAGCTCGGTTAGAACAAGTAAAAGCACCATGCCAGTCCAATTCAGCAACAAAGACGTGTTGTCCAGTTGTTGCTCTGCGGAATGGAGTGAACTTGAAGTTCGAGTCGGGGTGATGTCTGAAATGGAGATAATTCTCATTCAGAAAATACATCTGTCCGGCTGGAACGTGAGTGTCCACTACCATATTCGCACCACGGAAACTAAGCAGTTCAAAACCGCCGTCCACCTTACGCTTATCTTCGTAACGATTCTGCGTGTGAAGCATACGTTCGTATGTGTCGAAAATATCTTGGGTGGTCACTATCATTGTCGGATGTTCGACATCGTTAGTGAGTTTACCGTACATGAAACGAACTATATTCTCAATGTAATTATCATTGCCAGCCGTTGTAAGGTTAGCGTATGTAACACCACCGCCAATGGCGAGCTTTTTAGACTTCCACCATGCGTTTGCGGTTGTTGATGCGTCAATACCGCCAACAGTTCCGGTTGTTGCAGTAATAATATCATAGAGAGTCGCTGGTTCATTTGCAGATGAGGCACTGTCTTTGAAAAGCAGTTGCCCAAATCCACGCTTAAACCGACGGGATAGGTTCTTTGATTTAACTTCAACGAGGTCAAGAAGTGCTTCTTTCCCTGCGTTCTTTATCTTCATATCCATCTCTGAAAGAGCAATCGTCCCATTCAGCCATTTCCAGTCATAGAAGGCTGATGTGGCAATTTCTTTCGGGGAATATGTCACAGCATCGTATTCAGCGAGCCATGCAATATCTTCTTCACCATATTCGAGTGGTTGTTTAATTTTTTCTCCACCACTGGTTGGCTTGGATTTACCCAAAAGGCGTTTTGCCAAGTAATTGGAATAGATTACCTGATTTACCAGAGAAGGTATTAGATGGTCACGGGTCACAGCATTAAGCGTGTCCAGTGTTCTTGTAATAGTTGCCATTTAATAGCTCCTGTATGTTTTAATTAGTTGTCATGAGGGAGTCCCAGTCTTTGCTGGCTCTTGATCTCGCCTCGTCCCAGTCACGTGGTTTCTTTTCATATCCTTCGGTTTTAATGCCTTTCCCTTTGGCTTCGCTTGCCTCCACTGGTTTTTTCGGGGATTTCTTGGCACTTTTCAACTCTTGCGTCCGAGTCTTAAGCTCATCACTGATTTTATCGTAGTTCATGAGTTTATGGGCTTCTGGAAGCCTTAAACCATTTTCTGACGCATAATCAATGAGGTCTTGGATATTCTCCTCATATTCAAGGGATTTATCCGTTTTCTGAAGAGAAAAAAGGTCTTTTTCTACTTCCAGCCTAACTTTCTCGGTCAATAGAGTCTGTTCTTCTTCCGTATAGGTTTCCAATTCCTCCACGTGTCGAAGTGGGTTATTCTCTTTACCCTCATAGTAGTCATCAACAGCTTCCATAAAGTCTTCATCCGCCAAGGCTTCTTTAACCTTGTCACCGGATAGCTGACTTACCATGTCCGCAAAGGCAGTTTTCTCCTCTGCTAAAGACTGGGCTTTTTCTGTATTTGACCTCTTCCATTCTCTGTCATTATTCCAATCGTTGACAATGGCTTCAAGGGGAGTTTCATTCCCATCTTCATCTTCCCAGACCAATTCTTCATCATCGGCAAGCTCAATGTCACCAATGTCTTCGATCTGTATTTCTTCCTCATCGTTATCTGCTTCATCCGATTGCCCATCGCTGGGTTCGTCCGCTTCATCCGATTCGGGTTCCTTTTGGGCTTCAGTGGTCGTTTCCGACTTGTCGCCGTCAGACGGTTCCCCGTCCAATTCTTCTGAAGGCTCTACGCCTTCCATTTCAAAACTTTCTTCATCAATAGAGTCATACACCTCTTTAGGGATGGCTATGTCTAAGTTCACTTCCGGTTCGATTATTTCTTGTGCCATAGTCTACTCCGTGAACTGCGTTTCTTTGTTAGCGTTTGCATAGTCAGGCTTTACCGCATCCGGCATCCTGTAACTTCCAATCGCCCATAATTCTTTTGTTTCTAATAATTGAATATCCGGTAGATACTCTAATGTCTCCGTGAATATGCCCTCTGCTCTGGTTGTGACTTTTAACACTGTTCCCTTATCACGAATAGGCATTCCTTCCGTTATTACGGTGAATACTCCCTTATGAATCGTGCTCATGTGCACCCATCTGTCCTTCCCAACATCCTTTGGGGTAGCGACTGGTTCGCTATCTTTTTTTATTTCTTTCACTTCTTTCACTATTTCACTCATGGTCTTGTCCTTTCAGTTGGTCTTTCGACGCTGTTATTAAAACCTTTTCAATTCTTTTTTCCCCACCACGGTGCATTTGGGTTTTTAGCCCTTATTTCTTTTGCCCGCTTCCTTGCACCAGCCTTATATTTTTCTTTTTTTTCTTTTTTCATCCTTAGTTGTCGATCATACTCAAGCTCTGGTACTTTCATATATTCAAGCCCAGTAGCAGGGTCTTTCTTGGCAACATTGTCTTTTGGTTTAGCCTTGGCTTTAGCCTCATTAAATCCGCCAGCCGTGGTTTTAGTATCACGGTAAGTGTATAAAAGAGTATCTGGTCTTGCCCCTACAGTCTTTTTGCGCTTCTTCAGTTTGCCCCCGGTTCTTAACGCCATACGCTTGGCTTTATCCATACCTTCTGGGGTATATGCGAACTTCTTTACCTTCCCGTCAACTTTAACTTGTGGCATTATTCATCCTTAATATTTCTTTTTTGCCGTTCTTTTATTCACTTCTCTAACAAGATGATCTTCTTTAGCAAATTTAGCGATTCTTTTATTCACCGTCTTTGCGAATGGTTTTAGGTTTTTCCTTGTTTTCCTTCTCTTTTCTTCTATCTCACTCGCAATTTTATCCTGACCTTCCCAAGTCATATATTCAATTGGTGGAGCACCTGCTTTATGCATTGCTCTTCGAGTTCTTGCAAGTTCTGTGCTTTGCTTTTTTCTTGCAGATTTTTCAACAATGCTTTGCTTTTTGCGTTTTTTAATTTTTAG
>Ga0098044_1000907_pt1 | contig 15506 bp, 20 predicted proteins | sample 10_taG_FD_75053 | JGI IMG/M metagenome (GOLD analysis project Ga0098044, IMG submission 75053) | Marine viral communities from the Subarctic Pacific Ocean - 10_ETSP_OMZ_AT15264 metaG | ecosystem: Environmental > Aquatic > Marine > Oceanic | place: Pacific Ocean | collected 2015-01-16 | reverse complement strand
CTCCAAAGATTGTAGAGAGCATTTTTTTCCTATTTTTTGCTATAAATAGTCAAGGAAGAAGGTCATTAATTCTACTGTCACACAGATGGGACAAATTTATCTTTTGCAATGTTCTGTGTGGTTGAAGGGGCAGTAAGTGCAGGAGTTTCTGTTTTTGACTTTCACACCTTTGTTGATTAGGTTACAAGCGTTTGTAAGAACTTTTGTGGCACCTGTTGTCTTGCGAGAACCAGAGGTTACACGGAAAATTTCTACATTATCCTCTTTTGCTGTTCGTTTGAGTAGACCGAAATAGGTCTCAACCATCCCAGGATCAATTCCATGCTTCTCACAGAAAAACTTTTTATAAAGAGTCAACTGGTAGGTTGTCATCTTTTCCGTTCTTCGTTCGGCCTTCCATCCCCAAGAACAAGACTTCCAGTCAATAATATGATACTTCCCGTCTGGTGTCTTTACAACGAGGTCAATAAAGCCCTTCATAAATCTATTGAATTTAAGCTCCGTAATCGCCTCGTAAAGGCCTTCTTCCGAAGAGTAGACCTCATACCCAGGGAAGAGCTTTTGGAGGGCAGGAAACACCTTGTGGAAGATCCTACGGCTTAGTTCACGCATCTCCACGATCATTTTTGGCTCAGGCTTCTCGTCAAGCTTTTTTAGCTCTTCCAAAAAGACCCAATCAAAATGATCTGCGAAATCATCCTCTGGGAGTTGTCCGAGAGCAGATTGTTCGCACACTGAGTGTATGGCTGTTCCAAAGGCTGTATATATGTTGCCTGTGAAGCCGGATAGTCCTTGTTCGTATTGAAGGTGCCACTTGTAAGGGCACTCGGTGAATATTTTTAATTCAGAATAAGATATATGTTGTTTCATGTTGTCCTCCATGTATATGTAATATAACATGTTTGGAGGAGTTTGTCAAGTGTTCTCTGATAATTCTTTTAAAAGACTTACTAATGTTTTATATAAAACTGGGCAGATTGCTCTCAGGTCGCCTTGGTTTCCAATAAACAGTTCCTCAAAGCCTTTTGCCCAATATTCTCTCACAGATGTTATTGAATATGGTGCTAGAAAAATATTTACGGCAATTTGGTTCAAAGCATCATATCCAACATCTTTAAACAAGAAATCATCTATATTTTGATCGTATTCAAAATTTATAATGAAGTCAGATGGAACGTTATAACCTTGCGACAACAAAGGTTCAAGGCGGGTTCTTTTTGAAACAAACTCTCTTTGAATTACACCAGTAGAGTAGATAAACTCCTGGTGATTAGTTTCTACAGCATGTGCAATCTCATGAATGATGTCTTCAATCATGTCCATTTCGTCATCTTGCTTGTTTGTGACATAGATCGCACCGTCTTCGAAATAAGCATTAACCTCTCTTTCTTTCATTTCCGGGAATTGACCGATATATATAATATCTATTCCAGCCATAAAGAAGAAGGGTATTCGAGAACTGATATACTCAAAAACAAACGAAACATCCACCTCTTCTGGTAGTGGATCTTTAACAAACACATCCACACCAGCTAAATTGAAATGATCTCTCATCTTGCTTCCTCTTTTTATTGATTCTTTAATCCACATAGTTCACCATTAATTATGAATCATTATAACATATATTATTACATATGTCAAACTATTTGTTTGTCCCCATGATCCAATCGGCGATGGGTAAGACGACATTCCAGTTTGTATTTGGGTTTTTCATATGATGATCGTAGTGCCACGATTGATATTTTTTTGCCCACTCTGTATTTCTGTGTCCATAGTTGTGTAAAACTATAAAGGCAATTGCGTAGAGACAGATAGATACATAGAATAAAGGGCTAAGAAGGAAAATAGGTAAATGGAGGAGGCTAAGAGCAGATAGGCCACAAATCTCGATTGAAGACATTCTAATATCTTCATAGTTATTCTTTTTAGCAACAGCATGGTGGTCCCTCAAGTGATAGGCGAAAACGCTATCCTTGTTTCTGCCCTTGACATGAAATAGTTCCTTGTGGATCCACCATTCCAAAAAACTTGCATAAACTATTCCCAGCAGTACGGACATCATAGCAATTTTGATGCCTCAGTCGCCAATTTTGACCGTTCGCCCTTCTTAAACGTGATGTGGCCGGAAAGATGGGAACCTTTCAATCTTTCAACAGCATATGTCAAACCATTAGACATTTCGTTAGTATATACGTTGTCAATTTGTTCTATATCACCAGTAAGGATGATTTTTGTATTCTCACCAATTCGAGTAATGATCGTCTTGACCTCGTGAGCGGTAAGGTTTTGCGCTTCGTCAATAATAACAAATGCATTTGAAATAGAGCGACCACGAATGTAAGTCAAAGCCTCGACTTCAATCATGCCTTTCTGCATATACATATCAAACATAGTCCTATCTGAGCCCATAATGAATTGCAGATTATCTTGTATTGGCTTTAGCCAAGGTAATATTTTTTCTTCCATCGTTCCTGGTAAGAAGCCGATGTCTTTACCCATAGGCTCGACAGGGCGGGAGATTACGATCTTTTGATATTTGCCTTGATCCATTCCAAGTACTTGCTCGAGTCCTGCCATAATAGCCATGAGAGTCTTCCCAGACCCTGCACGTCCAATAAGTGAGACCAATGGAATATCATCATCAAACAACAAATCCAATCCACAACGCTGCTCCTTATTCTTTGGGCGAACGCCCCAAGAAAGATCATCATCAACATTAATTAAATGAAGGATCGGGCGGTGCCAGGCATCAAATCTACCGATTGCGGTCTTCTTTTCATTTGAAGAAGATACAAGCATTACAAACTCGTTCGGCATTATCGGGTTATTACCGAAATCCTCTTCATAAAGATATACCTCTTGATCGTCATAGAACGCATCGATGTCTTCATCGTCAACAAGAACTTTACGGAAACCTTCATAGATCGCCTCACGAGACTCAACTACTTTGGATGACTGATAATCTTGTGTAGACAGACCGATGGCATCGGCTATGACTCGCATATTGATATCTTGAGATACAACAATACACTTTCTCTTTGGTTGACTCCTCTGGACAGCTAAAGCTCCGGCAAGAATCAAGTGGTCGGCACTATTATGAGAAAGGCCTTTGGGGAGGTCGTCAACGGCCAATTCTTCCACTTTAAGGATCTTAAGGACCCCAAGCCCCTTGGCGATCCGAACGCCCTTAGAAAGGCTTCCAGAGCCTCTCAGAGTATCCAAGGTTTTGATGGATCTTCTAGCATGAAAACCAACTGAGTCTTGTCGCTTCTTGTGTTTATCGAGTTCTTGGAGAACCTTTACGGGAATAAACAAATCATTATTTTCAAACTTACGAAAACAATCGCTATCGCTAAGGAAAACATTTGTATCGATTATAAGATTTTTTTTAGCCATTAGGACTCCTGTGTAATGAATTGGACTACAAGAGTTGCTAGAGTTGCTACATCTAAACCTGATGTTTTAGAAACCTTTTCAAGTTCTTGTGCCAATTTTCCAGCGATTTTTTGTGCTTCAGCTTGAGCCTTGTCAATTTGAGCGTTGGCATCGTCTTGCTCTCGCATAGACATTTCAAGCTCTTCTTTGATAATTTGTTTTAATTGTTCTCTTGTTATTTTCATAATGGCTCCCTCTGTCGCTGTAAATAGTTATTTGTCGATAATATCGAGTCCCAAATTATTTATCTTTGCGATATTTTCAACCATCTCTTGTAATTTAGGATCTGAACCTACGACATAACCCATCATGCACACAGATGCCATCTCTTCGACTGTCCAACCAAGCTGGCTGGCTTTTTGAGACCAGACCATGAAAGCATCAAACACCTTCCTCCATTCTGGATCAGCGGCAGCTTTCTTGATCAGTTCATTCATTTTTTTATCGTCTATCATGATATCTCCTATATAAATTTTTTCCAACTAAGTGGTATTTTTAAATGAGGCTTAGTCCTCAAAACGCTGAATGTTGGCTTGGTTGGTACCCTAAATAGTTTCATAGAAGCCTCAGAAGGCGTTTTATTGCCTTTCTTTTGATTACACCTCTCACAACACGCCACAAGGTTTTCCCAGCTTTTTAGACCCCCTCTTGACTTTGGTATGACATGGTCCAAGGTAAGTTTTGATTGATGGAATTTGTCGTGGCAATATTGACACCTGTAGCCATCTCTCCAATATATATTCATTCTGGTTGGGGTTAAGAACACCGGTGTCTTTCTGATGTATGTGTTTAAAACTATCACAGATGGATAATAAAAAAGAGCGTTGAACTGTTGAGAGTAATTCTCTACAATCCTCGCTCTTCCCGAATACACCATCGAAAACCCCTTTAGGGAATCTATTATCTCCAAAGGTTGCCAAGCGGCATCTAGTTTTAATGTGTAAAATTTTGCATCCACATTTTTAACTAGTCTTGTTTGCTAACAACTTCGATGCGTTTCCATCGACGGGTATTTTTGCCTTAACTATCTCAAGGAGATCGAAGTTCTCGACACAAGACTTAAGTTCACCAAATGCCTTTTTATAATCAGGCTCCATCACTACATCAGTTTTGCCGCCGTGTCCGTGGATTGCATGAACTTCACCAATATTATCATAAATTGTGACACTTGGGTGCTCACTAAGCCAAGATACGGCTACTTTTCCATTATCAAATATGAAACCTTGGGCTACCCGGCCAGTTCCACTAATACCACTCTCGTCCTCTGTTCTGTTCAAATAAAAAATTTTCATAATTAAATCCATCCATCGGAATCCTCTTCGGATTCATCCTCTGAATCAACACCTGAATCTTTGTCTTCTATGTTTTCACTTTCTTTTTCATACAAATCGGAATCGGGCCAAGACAAAATTTCCTGTTCATTCTCTATTAAGTAGTTATAAACTTCAATTGTTTTTTTATGGTGTTCTGCTATGAACTCCAAGAGGTTTATCAAGACTTCATAAGGGTCTTCCGTAATCGCTTTGATCCTCAAAATCGAATCAAGTATATAAATCGATGCAAGATCTTCAAAGCCGTCGCTAAGGGTAAATTCTCTGTCTGTCATAGAGAGGGTTTCATATCCTTTAGCATCTTCAAACCACAACCGCAAGGCTTCACAGTAAAATGCTTCAGCCTCTAAAGAATCTAGTTTTAAGTCGATTCCAAAATTATCTATATCTCCACCAAGACTTGTTAAATTCATCCCTTACTCCCAATCCTTACTTCAATTGAATTGATTACATCTTTAGTATCCTCTGGGCCTGTTGTATGATAAGACCGCAACCCACAAGCCTGAAAGATCTCATAATCGTTACCTTTCGGGCTGTGGGCACGATCACCAACAAACCAAACATTTCTGCCACCGAAGTGACGGAGAGCATATGTTTTATCCCAGCCTTTGGGATAAATATCAAAAGATGTATCACCTCCAAGTTTTACTGTTACGTCTTGCATATCATTTGAGTCAAGCATGAGTCTCAACTTCATAAATACCTGATTTCTCAGGCTAATTTTCTTATCAAACTTTTTAAAGTATCGTCGCTGCTTATCGGAAGCATTTCTCCCAATAGGACACCAATTGATCATGGATCCTCTAGTAGAAATAAAGTGTCCTGACAAGGGGATATCATAGTCTGATATGAAAACTTGTAATTCTAATAAGATCTCAATTAATTTTCTATACTTTTCTTTTCCAATCTCTTTCTCCATTTGAGCTTCGTGCTCTAAAATATGAGAACCTGCTGGAACTTCTGGGGGGCTAAGCCATTTAGTCCCGTTACACGGAAGAATATGGAGACAATAGCGAATAGAGTGGTTCTCAATTAAATCATGTAATTGTTCTCTCACATAATCTAAATCAGAACCTGTAACGATACCGATGTCTGCTACCTGCCCTAGGCTCCACAAGGGGGAGGACAAAAAAGGAGCAAAGGGCTTCCTAGCTTCAGTCAATGTACCATCCATATCAAATAGAACTATATCTCTACTCACTACTATCTCCATATTCAAATGTGTGTGTTTTTTTGTTGTGTATATATAATATAACACATCCTAATATGGTTGTCAAGGAAAATGATAAACTTTTCTAAAAAAGATTTCTGTTGATCTTCATGATTTATATTATATTATATATTAATTTATATACTTCTTATATATCTGAATGAATTGTTCATAAGGTATGCCTAATGTATTAGACATATCTACTTTAGTCTTACAGTTTCTATTAACAAAGTTCAATAAAGATTCTCTAATAATATATGGAAGATTATACCAGAGAGGTAGATTGTAAAGCTTACCATTAAACATCTTTGCGCTTAATTCGAGCTTTACTGAGATCAACTCTTCGAGAGTCAAATCAGATACAACATTCAAAAACTCTTCACTAATCCTACCATCTCTTTTTAATTCAGAAACAAAAGTAACTTTCTTTTCATTCTTACTTGACATCCTACCTCTGGTATGTTATATTATATATGTGGTGTTAAAAAGTTGTTTTTTGTGTTGTATATATTTTAGGGAGGTTACATTGGGTTTTCAATATTAGGCTGTTCAAGTCCTGGGTTTAATTCTTCTTCGTAGGAGTCAAGTAGAAGCTTGAGGTTATAAAGACCCCACTTCTTAAACATGTCTTTGTCTTCGGCGTTATCTAGATCTAAGTAATTATCAGAAAAATAAGATTGCACAAGATTGAAAGCATCAAACGCCTGGTTACGACCGGTTTGATCTCCTTCGATTCCTGCTCCAAACTCTTCTCTTTCTGAGTCTTTAGCTTTTTTCTTCTCAACATCTTTTTCGACTTGAGATAATTTTGTGTCTTTTTCTTTTTCTGCTTCAAGATCAGCAGAGACCACATCCATCTCCTCAGCACCTGGTTCATCCACATCCAAGTCCAACTCTCTTAGGATATTTTCAAGTTGAACATCCAATTGATCTTCAAGTTCAGATTCAATATCAGTCCCAGCAGGTGGAGCGGCCAGGGTATCAACAGCCGGCTCATCTAGTCCACCTAGATCCGCAGAAGTATCGGTCATATCTTGTTCAGCTTCTGCTGAAGCTGAAAGAGCATCAAGTTGATCAAACAATCTCACAAATGCAGCGAGCATATGATTGGAGAATGACTCTCTCTGTTCGCCACTAGATGTCAATTGTTGAAATTTAGATTTAACAGATGGTTTAGCTTTGCGAATAGCATCACGAAGTTTGTTAATACCTGTGTTGGGGTGTGGATTGGCTTGATCCTTTGCTTCAGAGATAACAGTGTTACTGTTTTCTTCATTAACTTCTGAGATTAAGCTTTTAACCCATGACCTAACCTTTTGTTCTTGAAGGAATTTTTGTTTTTCTTCTTGAAGCATCTTGGCAACAAAAGTTTTTCTAACAAACTCTCTTAATAGCTTTTCTTCTTGCTTGTTCATCGTTAGACCTCTTTTTTATTTTTTGATTTTAATACTTTTTGTATTTGCGAATCTCTTAAGGGTTTCTTGAAGTTTGCGACCAAACTTAGCACCAGAGTTACGACTAGGTCCCTTTGGTCCAGGATATCCACCAGGATTTCTTTCTCTCGCCATTTGAACCTTTGCCTTCTCTTGTTGTTCTTCATCTCCGCCCATAGCCCGAACAAAGGCCCCATTCTCTTCCTCTCGACCAGAAATTTCTTCAATCTTTTCTTCTTCAACGACTTCTTCGTTCATCTCTTCGCACTTGCACTCTTCTGCTCCACACTTGGGGCACTCTGTTGCCTCTGCGATCTCTTCAACGACTTCCTCGTTGACTGATTCTTTAAGGAGTCCAAATTTCTCAAGCATTAATTTATTTAATTCGTTATTTTTCCATTCTTTAAGTGACATCTGTTTTTTCTCCTTAAGTTTCACAGTATCTTCCCACTCTCTCATCGTAGCATTACCTTCAAGCATCGCTTCGTGTTCAAGTTTTCTCATCTCTTCGTTCTCTAAGTAGTAGCCTTCGCCCATATATCCACCAACATTCAACCTACCTTCCAAGTTCTGTTGGTGGTGGATTAATTCGTGTGCTATAGAGCGTAACATATCTTTTGGATGCCTGCCATCTGTAAAAACGTGTATTTCAAGGCTGCTAGGGTCATAATAAGCAGTCTTTCCAAGCACATTAGCTTGATTACTAGGGTCCGAGTCAAAATGCATCGTAGGAGGCTTCTGGAAGCCTAGCTTTTGATCGAAAAAGTCATACATCCCTTGAACATGAGGTTCAATAGATGATAAATCAACGTTTGAAGAGTTATTTATTTGACAAGGCATACTATAATTAGTTCCTTAAAGTGCTTTTTCTTATCGTAATGAGGGGTAGATTAACCTCTTTTTCATCTCCAAAGGGCATTATTTTGGCCATATATCCCCATCCTGTAGCCCTTTCGGTATGATATATGGCTAATAAAACACCATTTTTCTCTTCAAAAACGCTTGTTTCAAGTGATTCAGCCCAAGAATCCCACGCTACTAGGTCACCAACGACCAAAGAACGGGTCTTGGAAGCTCCAAACCCATCATTTTTAACAGATTTGAATCCAGAACTACCTGAATTCTCACCATTAGTCGTCATTTTCACCAAATTCTGAAGGGTCGTACTCGAATACACCCGCTTCAACACCCATTTCAGGCATTTCTGGGCCAATTTCTGGTGTAACCGAGTCATATGCTCCCTCTTCCATGCCATATTCGACATAATGCTTGACAGTTTTGATATAATCTGCCGCTTTTGTCAGCTTTGCTTGTACCCAAGCCTCTAATTGAGTCTCATCGTTCAACATTCCCATTAATTCTTGTGAATATTGGGCAATATCGCTCAATTGTCTCTTAGCTAACTCGCCTTCAGGGTCGATTTCGCCATCAACCATCCCAATTTCTGGCTGCATGGGCATTCCACACTCTTCAACAACGATTTCAAGCAGTCTTTTCTTAGAAATTTTCATTTTAATCCCTCATCCTCATATAAATTAGACATAAAAGCAGGATCATGACCGTTTCTGGTTTAAAATAGCTGCTTATCAACAACATAAATAGGGTAAACGCTATGGTTTTGCCCGTTGATTTGATTTTTTGCTCATCAGGATACATTATTCTCCCCCTCCACCGCCGTCTCCACCGGAATCTCCACCGGATCCGCCGTCAAACATGTCCCAATAAGGGTAATATCCACCAATTCCATCTTTTTTCCTTGATTTTGTGCTCTTTTTTTGCTTTGAACCCTTTTTTGGTCCGGGTTTTTTACCTTTTCGCTTCTTTTTTCGCTTTTTCTTCTCATCAAGGTCAAGTTTGATGCGAATTTTAATCTTTTTTTCTGGTTCTTCCAAGTTTTCCTCTAATGAAGTGCCAAGCCCGCCTGGATATCCCGGTGCTGCTGACTTGGCTCGAGAAAAATCCGTAGTTTTCTTCAATCCTTTCGCACCAGTCTCCTTGTTCCCACCTAAACCGACTATGACTCGCTTGTTTATAGGGTGATTTTTAATCCTAGAAGAGGTGTTTTGGTAAGATTCAAGTAATTCTTGTTGCATTTCAATCATTTGGACAACGTTTTCGAGGTTCTGAGTGGCATTTCCGCCTATATGTTGCAGCAATTCTTCGTAATCCCCACAGAAATAGTTAGAAACTTCCCACTGTAGGACGATCAACCCCTCTAATTGCTCAGAAGAGTAGTCTATTCGACCAAAAAAGTAGTGAGCTAGCTTCTCCTTACCCTTCCAAGAGATCTCTTGGGTGTCTAGATACTGCACTTCTTCCACTTCTAGACCCAATTCCTCCTTGACTTCCCTCCAAAAAGCATAAGGTGCCTCCTCTCCTTCCATAATGTGGCCCCCTGGGGCATCCCATTCAAAGGAATCAGAACGTTCAGCAACAATAAACTTGTAATCAGAGGTGATGATCACCCCTTTTGATATATCATTAGTGTCTTTGATGAGGTCATCGGGGTATTTTACTTCAATTTTGAAGTCATCATGGAGTTTTTTAAAGGCATGGATGGCTTCATGCTCTGCTGGATCATCGTCATAGTGTAGTCGAGACCCCAATTCATACAATTTTTGTGCTTTTGGCTCTCCATTTGTATAAAAAACGGCATCAACCTCGATTCCCATCTTGTCCAAGATGTATTTTACTGATGATTGCTCATCTTCTAGAGAAACTTCTCGTGATGTAACCACCATTACAGTTGATCCTGCACTCTTAAACTTCTTAATTCTTTTTATTATCTCTTTATTGACTCCACCAAACTGATATTGTTCTTCTCCGTCAACTGTTTTGTTGCGAAAAGACTTTACAATCGTGTGATCGAAGTCAAATGTGATAACATTTCCTCTAACGTTATCTTTAAGTGCTTGCGCAATCTCAAGTAATCTTTTCATAGACACCTCCACCCTATATTATAGCTTATTTTTTCCGTTTTGTCAAGATCTTTATTCGATATCTTCGAGATTCTGACAGATTTTCTTCTTCATCGGCAAATTGAGCCGGCTCACGCCAATCTGGATCGGTTTTGAACAATCCGAGGTCTACAATCACAATATCGCCGCTACCTAGCCTCTTCATGACATTAGCATCATGAACATCGCGAGGATAAATACCAGATTTCTTATATAAAAGCCTTATAGCTTTAAAAAGATCTTTAGCTTCAGGTCCAAAATTAATTTTCCCGTGCTCACTTGAGTATTTTTTGGCTTCATCTGGGCTATATCCGAGAGGAATTGAAGAAACATTTCTTATACCCCTTATAAAATCAGCAGACAGACCTTCCACATCCTGTCCCAACATCCATTCTCGAACATATGTACTAGGATGTAGTTGTGCCGCTTTAATTTGGGCGGTAATCAGGTCTAATAATATTAGATGTGCATAAGGGGCATCTTGAACTTCACTTTGAAGTATGCGATAACCGTCTAAAACATGAGGTTGAAACTCTCTGTCTCTATTTTCATCATCATCTGCTCCAAATATCTCAGTAATATACTCTATCCTCTTTCGAATTAAAAAATCTATAGCGTCAGGATTAACTTCTTGATATTTTTCGTATCGATATAGGAATTCGGGAGAAATACTCTTCTTTATTTTCTCGATTTTTTGTAATGTTCTTTCATAATGAGCGTCGTCTCTAAAATCATCTTTGTTTACTGCCATCCCGCTGGATATCCAATACCTATCAATAGTCTCTGTTGTGTTAAAGGACATATTTTCTATTCCCCCGCGCCCGTCGGGCCCATCGGGAGATGGTTTTAGATAACTTTTAGCCTTTAGTGATTGATCTCTTGCTGATTGTTCACCAGAAAGTCCTTGAAGCCCTTGCAACTGCTGAGCGACAACGTAATTTAGGTCAGGTATGAAGGCGCTCTCAGCCTCTGTGAGTGGTACAAGCTTCTCCATGACAATAAAGCCTAGTGGAATCTTCCCTGTTACCCTAGCAGACCTTCCTGAGCCTCCAGTTCTTACATTACTTAGTGATTGGTGCCAAGTATCATAGACTTCTGGAAAGTGCTTCCAGATAGTTTCGTCTCCAGATGCGATCTCTGATACGGTGGCATAGTTGTCGAGTTCTCTACGAACCGCCAAAGGCCCACCACGACCGACATCTTCTCCTACTCCCACGACTTTCACGACATAATCACCACCTGTGCTCACATCTTCAGCCGCAAATACGGTTCCAAACTTACCTCTACCTAAGACTTGTGTTATTTCATAGCCACGATCCAAAATCTCCCAGTGGAGAGTTGGGTATTGTTTGGCCATCGGACTATCCAACACTCCGCTCAGTTTTGCATCTTCGGTTTCCTCTGGTTCTTCTTTCTCATCGTCGTCTAAGAAATTAGCCAATCTATCCATAGCGTCTGGATCATTAAGATCGATGGTTTCTTCGCTACTCTCTTTATAAACCTTGTTGAAGGGATCTCTCTCCACCCTGCCACAATGTTCAGCACACTCATCATCAGGTTCAGGGTGCCTAAATCCACCGGTTTGGGTAGACGAAGAAAACATTTCCTCTAAACGCTCACCTTTGAGTCGTTGATTCTCTTCTTCTTTTTTGTTAAATTCGTCAATCTCTTCTTTTGTAGAAAGTGGAACACCAGCATAACCAGTCATCCCACCCGAGCTCGAAGATTCCTTTAGTTTTCGCTTAATTCGAATTCTCATTATTTAATCTCCGTGACGGAGTTAGACATTTCCACATTAAAATCGGTGCGCAATCTAATGAGTGGGTTGAAAGAAGTCTTCTTCCGCTCCATCATAAGAGCCCCTTGTGGTTTAACGAGTTCGCCTTCAACATCAAGAGCTTCGAAATCAATCTCGGTCTTTTTTTGATATTCAATTTGACGATCAGACTCTTGTCCGAGAGCCAAAGAAATTAAAAAATAAAAAATCATAGCAATCACCTCCCACTAAGTAGTCATGAGATTAGGAGATCAGAAACGCGCCGAGAACTTTTTTAAATTAAGGCATATTTTAACAACTTGCCCTCAAAACCGGACATCGGTTTCGCGCCAAAAATTCCCTCAACAACCCCATATAGCATATTCTATATCAATAGTTTGTCCAGGCTCAGGTACGTGACCAGGAGCAAATCTTACAGAGTTATTATTAGGATTGTATTCCCACTCAGTTATAACTTGTCCATTTACACTAACAACGATTGTGTCTTCGATGGGATCTTCTTCACCCAATTCATAAGAAGTTCTTCCAGCCATTTGGTTTGCCATATTTTGCAATTGGACACCCCAGTCAGTAGCACAGATAGAATACCAGCTTCCGCCGTAGTAGTCTACGATGTCCCAATACCCGGCACCATAGCTTGCTCTAGTTCTTGGAGGGATCTCGCATCCACTTGGAGGATCTCCAATAACAGCATAAGGAGTGAATTGACCAGCAGGCTTAATGTTATCAAAAAAGTTTATGAAGGAACTCCAAGATCCAGACCAGTCAGGCTCATCCGATACATAGATGACAACAAGAGAAGCATCGGTTCGGAAGAAAGAACTTCCAGGTCCAGCACTAGAAGCGCTCGATAGCGCATCTTGCGATTTTTGCAAACCATACTCCATACCGGATCCACCAATACCAACAAGAACCTCGTTGGCAATTGCAGTCTCGGGATTCGGAGTGGAAATATCGATAATACTTCCGATCATAGAGTGTGTGGTTGTAATAACCGCCATATGGTAATCCGCTCCGGTTGCCATGAACGCTTGGATAAACAAACCAATATTATTAGCAAGGTGCGTTTGGAACATATTCATAGAACCACTATCATCAACAACCCAAAGTATATCAAGGATTGGGATTTCCTCTTGGAGGTGTGTCTCATTAAACCATTGTTCGACATCACCGTTACCATATTGAAGCACTTCCACTTCGGGAGTGTAAGGATCATTACCCTCAATAGTAACAAGAGACTCGTCGACACCAATATCATTTGGAATATACGAAATAAGGAAATCAAGAGATAACCCAGGGTCGATAATCCATGGGGGAGCAGGCAAGGAGCCAAACTCCATAATAATATCAGCAGGCTGGGTAACCATTTGCGATACATTCTCAATTGTAAGGGGCATGTTTCCATCATTCGTGATGGTTACTCGTTCCTCGTTATCACACCCTATGCTAATATCCCCATAATCGAATTCTGACGGCGTTACAGTCATTACTGGGGCATCACCATAACCTTCAAGCGAAACGGTCACCAGAGGCTCGTCTGGGTCGTCTGAGCTTATCTCTATGTAAGCCCCATTAGCTTCAAAAGTTTCCGGGATGTATGACACCTCAAACTCAATATGTTCCTGTGGTTCAATCGTCCATTGTTGATCCGCTATTCCACCTAAGGAAAACCTGCTATTACCCGATACCAAGACTGGTGTGGTAATGATCAAATCCCTTTGGCCCGAATTTATAACGGCAAACGAACGTAGCCCTGTTTCTTCCCCGGACACAAGGTGTCCAAAGTTAATGTGCTCCGGAAATGCAAGAATGTCTTGCTCCGATGGCTTGCCAACCATAGTATAGTCTGTGCAAGCTAAAAATAATAGTCCTAAAATTAACATACATAAATCCCCCGTCTAAAGTAACTAGGGGGTTATGCGCCAATTTCTCGGGATTATATTAATTTCCGGGGTGGTTGATGTCACTCGACTGTCACTCGAAAGGTTGATACTTCAAAGTTCTTGTGCTAAAATAACAAACTTGTTGTTTCGATGTTTCGCTTTAAATCTCTATTTTTTTCTAGAAATTTTTTTTTAGTGTCTCCAATATAGAAAACCGACATCCGGACATATATAGACCAAATCTCGGAAATTTGCTAGAGGATGTGAATGTACCTCGCTGCGCTCGGCCCGCAAAATCCGGATGTAAGTACTTATTTCACCGGAAATCTCGGGATGGTAGGGGGAGGGGGTACCTCCCAAAACGAAACACGAAACAACGAAACATTTTTATTTTGTTTCGGACAATAAATGTCCGGACAATAAATGACCGGTTACTCACCGAAACATTCAGCCAACTCATCAGCGATACCCTCGGGTACTACCTCGGTATCATCGGCATCGTCGAGCATCTTGTCTGCAAGTGCGGCGATACGGGCACGATAGGCGGCTGTCTCAGCCGTGGACTTTTTACCACGGACGGGGTTCACCGCAGGGGCGTAGACGAACTGAGTACATCCACCATAGTCACCGCCAGTGAACCTTACTTGATAACAGTCATCATCAAGAACCAACTCCATGAGTTCTTCAGCATATGCGACGTCGCGCATGTGGCTTTCAAACCACAGTGCCTTATTCATCGTGCGATTATTGTAAAGGCTGGAAAGGATAGCGACTTGCTCGCGCCCTGTGATGTAGCCCTTGACAACACGGAAAGCGTTGACCTTGACAGGGTCAGCATACTGAGGAACCTCGACAGTCTCGTCGAACTCGGTAATGCGGACGATGACGTCACCGCCAACGTGCCGACGCTCGATGTAGCCGAGACCGTAGAGAGTGCCAACTGCGGCACCGATTGCGGGAATGAGTGAGCCGTCACCGTTGCGCTTGAAAGACTGAGGGCGACCATCCAACACAAAATCGTGGTCGAATGCGAAACGCGCATAGTCAGGAGAAGTAGAACCAGCAGGAGCAAAAGTCAAAAGAGAAGTAGTAGTCATAAGTGCCTCCAAGGCATTTTGTGATTAGGAGAGAGGAAGTTCTCAACCTTACATATATAATGTATCACGGGGTAAAAGGGTTGTCAAGTAAAAAGGTAAAGTTTTTTTGTTTTTTTTTCGGGGTGAGATTTTGAAACGGGCTGGCTCTCACTCGGCATCACATGCGCCCTTGATTTGGGATTTTCATTTTTTCTCCTTACATACATAATGTATCACGTTAGAAAAGGGTTGTCAAGTAAAAAGGTAAACTTTTTTTGTTTTTTTCTCAGTCAACCAGCCTGAGCGACAGCCCGAGAAACTTGATAAGAATGACATACTCCTTTTGAGCGGTGAACATGTTGGAGCGGTTCGCATATGCGATGCGAGCCATGCGAGTGTCAGGG
>Ga0098044_1000902_pt1 | contig 15585 bp, 14 predicted proteins | sample 10_taG_FD_75053 | JGI IMG/M metagenome (GOLD analysis project Ga0098044, IMG submission 75053) | Marine viral communities from the Subarctic Pacific Ocean - 10_ETSP_OMZ_AT15264 metaG | ecosystem: Environmental > Aquatic > Marine > Oceanic | place: Pacific Ocean | collected 2015-01-16 | reverse complement strand
GTGACATGATGAAGGCCTCGCATGCGACGCCCGAGGAAGCCGTGCAGATGGCGGTCGATCTCAAGGCGCGTCGCGTCGTCGGTATGCATTGGGGCACCGTGCTGCTTACTGTCGAGCCTCCTTTTGAGCCGCCCGAGCGCTTCCGTATCGCGGGCGATGAACAGGGTTTTGCCCGCGAAGATGTCTGGATCATGGCGATAGGCGAAACCCGCCCGCTCAGTGGCTGGCCTTCCAATCGATAATTCTCGAACGGGCTTCTGACTGAGGCGCAAACCGGGCTAAACTCCAGATCATAATTTGACTGGAGAGGATTCCTGAAATGGCGGTTGTCGAGGATGATCATGGCGGTATGCGCTGGGTGCGCCGTCGCCTGCTCAGTCCGGAAATGCGGCTGGGCGAGGTCGAATCCGGCCGCGTACGCCTGCAAACGCTCGTGTTGCTGCGCTGGCTGGCCATCGCCGGTCAGCTTGTGGCAGTCCTGTTGGTCAGCATCGGCCTCAATTTTCCTCTGCCGCTCGGCCTTTGCCTTCTTGCCATTCTCGCCTCCGCAGGCCTGAACATTTTTCTGACGCTTCGCTATCGCACCACCGTGCGCCTGCCCGACTGGCAGGCGGCCGTTTATTTCGCCATTGATCTCGCACAGCTTGCCGTTCTGCTGTTCCTGACGGGCGGCCTGCAAAATCCTTTCGCGCTTCTGTTCATGGCGCCTGTGACGATTTCAGCGACGACGCTTTCTCTGCGCAGCACCATAGCGCTGCTCGCGCTGTCGCTGGTCTATGTCACCCTTCTTGCCTTCTTCCATATGCCTCTGCCCTGGTGGCCGCAGGAAGAATTTTCTGTGCCAGACATTTATCTGGTGGGGAACTGGGCGGCGATTTCGCTCGGTCTTGCCTTTATGGCGGCTTATGCCTGGCGGATTTCGCAGGAGTCGAAGCGCATGTCGGCAGCGCTTTCGGCGACGCAATTCGTGCTCGCTCGTGCGCAGCGACTTTCTGCTCTCGATGGTTTGGCAGCGGCTGCCGCTCATGAACTGGGCACACCGCTCGGCACCATTTCGCTGGTCGCCAAAGAACTGAAGCGCGGCGGCCTGTCTGCCGAAGAAATGCAGGAAGACCTTGACCTTCTCGCCAGCCAGGCAGAACGATGCAAGGAAATCCTTGGTCGGCTCTCGCGCGAACCCGAGGGTGAAGATGCGCTCTATTCGCGCCTGCCGCTGCATGTGCTGCTTGATGAGGTCATTAACCCGCACCGCGATCTTGACGTGAACTTCAATGTGGCGATCGTCGCAGGCGATGAACAGGCCAGTGAGCCGGAAATTTGGCGTCGCCCGGAAATCCTCTATGGGCTTGGCAATTTCATTGAGAATGCGGCTGACTTCGCCAAATCCGAAGTTTCCTTGATCGTTGTCTACAGTACCTCCCAGATCATGCTCTCGATCATCGATGATGGACCGGGATTTGCCCCGGATGTGATCGAGCGCCTGGGCGAGCCCTATGTCACGACGCGTCCGCGCTCGCAGAAGGCACGCAATGTCGATCAGCATGGGCGTCACGAAGGTATGGGGCTTGGTTTCTTTATCGCCAAAACGCTGCTGGAGCGCACCAAGGCGCGGGTCGAGATCAATAATCGGCAGGACGGACAGGTCGGTGCGCAGGTTACCGTCATCTGGCCGCGTGAAGCTATTGAGTCGGGTTCAGCTTTCCCGAATTCCGCCTGATTCACTATTCATTTCAATATGTTGGCCTTCTGGCCTGTTTCGCTCTAAAATCCCGCCACCGATATCAAATAAGCCCTCGTCCGAGAGGCAATGAAGTGCAAGAAATGAACGACACAGTAGAAGATAAGGCCCGCCCATTCATTCCTGACGACAGGACATTGCTTCTTTGCGATGACGATGTGCCCTTTCTGACCCGCCTCGCGCGTGCCATGGAGTCGCGCGGCTTTGAAGTGACGGTCGCTAATACCGTAAAGGATGGCAAGGATCAGGCCCGGGCCAAAAAGCCGGCTTTTGCCGTCGTCGATCTTCGTCTTGAAGATGGCAACGGGCTTGATGTCGTCGCCGCCATTCAGGAAGCGCGTCCCGAAGCCCGCATCGTTGTGCTTACCGGCTACGGCAATATCGCCACCGCTGTCGCCGCCGTGAAACTCGGTGCCGTTGACTATCTCGCCAAACCTTCTGATGCCGATGCCATCGAAGCCGCCCTTCTTGCCAAGGATGGCGATAAGGCCGATCCGCCCGAAAATCCCATGTCGGCCGATCGGGTGCGTTGGGAACATATCCAGCGCGTCTATGAGCTTTGCGACCGCAATGTCTCCGAGACGGCCCGCCGCCTCAACATGCATCGCCGCACGCTTCAGCGCATCCTGGCTAAACGCGCGCCGCGTTAAGTCACAGCTTCACTCCGGGTCGAGAAACCGCATCACGCGGCGGGCCGCCATGCGCGCAAAAAGCAACGTCACGGCCTTGCGTCGTGCCGCAGGCAGTCGCCCGTCATGCGCGCCTTCGCGCAGGATTTCCGCGCCATATTTGTCGGCGACGATATAGCCGACATCGTCGGGCAGAAGTTCTTCCGCGGGAAACTCGGGCGTCACGGCAAAGAAGAAGCGGTCGCAATAGTCGAGATAATCTTCCCACTTGTTGTCGGCCATATAATCGGCGATCGAGGATTTAATCTCTATAATGATGATTTCACCCTTGGGTCCGAGCGCCATCATGTCCGCGCGCCGTCCCGTGGACAGAGTCAATTCCGTAACGGGTGCAAAATTCATCGCCGTCAGGAGCCGCGCGCAACCACGCTGTATCGCTGCCGCCGTCGGCGATTGCCGCCCGTCGAAAAGCTGAAAGCTGTCCTCCGGCTCTTCAATCTCGTCGTTATTGCGCGCCGCGCTCATGCGGCAAGCCCGGCTTCGGCAAGGCAATGCTTCAATAGTCCGCTGCGTCGCATCTGGTCGCGCGGATGGCCGCCGTTGCCCTGAATGGCGATGGTCATCAGCGCGTCTGCCGCCGACGCGAGGTAATAGGTCTGCAGGTCCGGCCCTTCCCCGCGCCGGGCAGTCAGCCCGCGAAAACTCATGTCGCGCAAGGCGCCCAGGGGTTCGAAGTGTCGGAATTCGGTCTCGATCAGGCTCCAGCCGCTTTCGGCAAAATCGACAAGTCCCAAAGGTTTGTTCGGGCCGTCATCGATGAGATTGCCGGGGTTGATGTCGCCATGCACGAAGACTACGGGTCCTTTGGTGCGGCGTAGCTCCCAGGCTTGCGCAATAGCATCGGCGGCGCGATGCAGTTCGGCGCTGCCGAGCTGGATGCGGGCAAGCATCAGGCTCCGCGTGATCGTGTCGGCAAGTTTTGTCTCCGCCTTCTGCGCGCGCTTCGTTGCCTCGGCGCTGAAGTCCGCAACTGCTGCGCCGATACGTTCGCCGAGCATTTCCCTGTCGCGTGCGGGCATGGTCAGCACCTTGTCGGTGGAAAGTCTCTTGCCCGGTAGCGCCTCGATGCGCAGCCAGCCTGCAAGCGGTGGCGCGGAGCCGATGTAATTATTCGTGAAAGCCTTTGCTGCAATCAGGCGCGGCACACGCACATAGTCGGTCGCAAGTCCGTCGAGCAGAGAGAGTGCTTCGGCTTCGCGATGGTGCAAGGCGTCGCCGTTACCTAGACCGCCATGCTTGCGCACGAGCTTGAGCATGGAGCCATCGCCAAGGTTGAAGACCGATCCCCATATGCCGTCGCCCGCGAGATGCCATTCCTGAGGAGCGGGCAGGGCTTCGCTATGCGGGGCGACTTCCTTGTGAAGCGCCTGAAGTGTTGCGGTGTCGAACATGGCGTGAGGATAAAGACATTTCGGGCGTCCGTCGAACAGGCCGGTGGACAAAAAAAGGGCGGCCCGACCGGGGCCGCCCTTAAGAGCGAGGGATACTCTGCTTACGACTGCTTACTCGGCAGCGGCGATGGTTACATCCTTGAGGGCGTCAACATTGGCGCCGAAATTGATCTTCTGGAGGTAACGGATGCCTTCTTCGGCAATATCGTCACCAATCATGCGATCACCTTCGCTCTTCAGCTCATCCATATCCACATAGGTGGAATAGAAGGCCTTGGTGCGGTCGGTGATAATGCCAGCCTTAAGGAGGGTCTTGATGAGGACGCGGAAGATATTGGTCGCATCCTTCATGTCTTCGCGGCGCTTTTCGTCGGTCACCGCTTCGACCATTTCAGTCGTCACCTGTTCCCAGGAAATGTCGAATTCCTTGTAGAGGATCTGCTTCTGCTCGGGGTTCACCAGATTGAAGAGCAGGGTCTGGAAGCATTCCGCGGCCCAATCTTCAATGATGTCCTGTTCTTCCTGTGAGAGCTTGGGGATCGTGCGATCAGCCCAGATCTTGCCGAACTTGTGGTGGAAGGCTTCGTCCGTCATCGTCAGCTGCATCAGCTTCACGAGCAGCGGATCGCGCGCATTGGCATAGAAGGTCGCGAAGGCGCCCATGGCAAGGCCCTCGACCAGCATCTGCATGCCGACGATCTTCTTGTAGACTTCGCGCGCGCCGACGATGTCGGTGAGGAGGTCGCCCAGCGTCTGGCCGACGGGAAGCGGCTTGCCCCAGCGCGCCTTGATGTATTTGGCAAAACCCGTGACGTGGCGGGCTTCTTCGCGCGTCTGGTTGGCGGCATATTCCTGCGCACCCGGATCGCGAAGCACATGGCAGAGGCTCGACGACAGGTTCAGCGCACCTTGCTCACCATGCAGGATCGAGGAAAGCATCCAGCGCGCGCTTTCATTGGCGAAGCGCACGCGCTGCTTGTGGGTGAGCTTCTGGAAGCTCGGCAGGCTCAGTTCGAGGATGAGTTCTTCCGGCAGGATGAATTCGTTTTCAATGTCGAAGGGCTCGCTGTAGTCGATGTATTTCGTGTCTTGCGGGTCCCAGAAGTGGTCATGGGTGGCCGAGATGATCTTGTCGAAGGCGGTCGAACGCGCGTTATAGCGGTCCACATTCATCATCGCCGGAAAGTCGTCCGGGGCTACGGCATCGTAGGCTTCGTCTTTGGTGATCTGGCGGACGTCGCTCATCTGGCTTTTTTCTCCCAATTCCTGATGAAAACGCACATGGGGGCAACCGGTCCTGCCGGGAGAGCCCTCTGCATGTGTTTCTTACTTACAATTAGATAAGCAAGGATAAAGGAGCGTCAAGACAAAAGTGACGAGCCCGTCATCTTTATCTTGGTTTTCAACATTTGCCGTCAATGAACTCTTATTTTCACCTTTGTAAGTTGTTGAATATCAAAAGAGATGCGTTGCAGTTCTGGGGTTTTGTGCCATCGTAGACATATGAGGGAGTGACCGCTTCGTCTGATGTCGGTGGGGTCCGGCATCAAAAAAGAAAGCGGCACTAACAAGGGGAGGGGTATCCTGCCAGGAAACCTGAGCGCACTCGCTTTTCAAAAGCTGAGATAGCCAGACTTCTGTCAGAAATCTCCGCGATCCGGCCGAATTCATGTCGGCAAGTTGACTGCATAATGTTCCGTATGCAGATGACCTGCTGGCAGAAAAGAACTGAGAATCGTAATGTGTCCGCCGTAGGAAATCCGTCGGCGGCGAGGGAGACAGGTGTCCATGATTAAGTTTCTTGAAAATCTGGTATTTCGGTTGCGTGCCGTCATTCTGGGGATATTGGCGCTGGCAACGGCATTCGGACTTTACTTCGCCTTCCATCTTCACATGACCGCGGGCTTCGACAAGCAACTTCCCATCGGTCACGAATATGTGAAGACCTTCCAGCAATATCGCGACCAGCTATTCGGCTCGAACCGTATTATCGTCGTGCTTCAGCCTAAAAATGGAGATATCTGGACCAAGGATTTCTTCAAGACCTACAAGAATCTGACGGACGATGTCTTCTTTCTTCCTGGCGTTTCGCGTCCGACCGTGACATCCCTCTGGACGCCTAATACGCGCTATCGCGAAATTACCGAAGCCGGTATCAGCGCCGAAGATGTGATCTCCGGTCACGTGACGGCGAACACGATGACGCCGAAGGACTTGCAGAAAATTGAAAGCAACGTCATTCGTGGCGGCTTCGTCGGCAGTCTTGTTGCTAATGAATTTACGTCTGCCATGGTCTCCGCAGAATTGCAGGATTACGACCCGTCGACTGGCAAGAAGCTCGACTATTTCGATCTGGCGGCCAAACTCGAAAAGCAGATCCGTCAGAAATATGAGAACGACAAATATACGGTTCGCATCATCGGCTTCGCCAAATCTGTCGGTGATATTGCTGATGGCGCTAACGGCGTGCTGGTCTTCTTCTTCGCCGCCTTCGTTCTGACGGCGATCTCGGTTTACCTCTACTCGCGCTCCGTCCTGCTGACATTCGCGACATTGTTTTCGTCATTGACGTCTGTGGTCTGGCAATTCGCACTGCTTAATTTGCTGGGATACGGTCTTGATCCATTGGCGATCCTGGTGCCCTTCCTCGTCTTCGCCATCGGCGTCAGTCATGGTGTGCAGCAGATCAACCTCATTACCGCTGAGCTAAGTGGCGGGGCGACGAGCGAGCAGGCTGCGCGCGCTTCTTTCTCCGGTTTGCTGGTTCCCGGTACCATGGCGCTGGTTACGGCGCTCGTCGGTTTCGGTACGCTTTACCTCATCCCGGTCGGGATGATCCGCGAACTCGCCATTACCGCCTCTATCGGTGTGGCGCTCAAGATCATCACCAACCTCATCATGCTACCCCTCGTGGTCAGCTATATGACCTTCGACGATGGTTTCGTTGCGCGTGTCACGAAATCGCGTGAGACGCGCCTCAAGATCATGCGTGTACTGGGTCGTGTCGCCGAGCCGCGCTTTGCAATTGTGACGCTCATCATCTCCACGACCCTCTTCGGTTTCGCCGTTTATGAAAGTCGTCATCGTCATGTCGGTGCGCTTCACGCCGGTACGCCGGAACTTCGCGAAGATGCACGCTATAACGTCGATAGTCGTTATATCGCCGCCAACTATTCGTTGGGTCTCAACCTCCTGACGGTCGTCGTCGAAACGAAGCCTGACGCTTGCGTCGACTATGACACGCTCGAATATCTGAACCGCTTCTCCTGGTACATGGAAAACCAGCCGGGCGTTGCTCTCGTCGTGTCGCTGCCTTTCGCGGTCAAGGGCTCGTCGGCAGGCTGGAATGAAGGCAACCCGAAGTGGCAGGCCATTCCACGCAACAAGGATGCTCTGGCTCAGGCTGTGACGACGGTTCCTGGCGCTCGGGCGATCATGAACCAGGCTTGCACTCTGCTTCCGGTCCAGGTCTTCCTCACCGACGCCAAGGCGACGACCATTGCCCCTGTCGTTCAGGCCGTGAAGGACTTCCGCTCGGCGCATCCGATGAAGGACGTGAACATCCGTCTCGCTTCGGGCAACATGGGCGTGCAGGCCGCGGTGAACGAGGAAATCTCGACATCCGAACTGCCGATGATGCTCTGGGTCTATGTCGTCATCATCGCGCTGGTTACTGTCACCTATCGTGACTGGCGTGCTGTGATTGCTTGCTGCCTTCCGCTTACCTTCGCCACCTTCTTTGGCTATTGGTTCATGGAAGTCCTGCAGATTGGTTTGACCATCGCCACACTGCCGGTGATGGTCCTCGCGGTGGGTATCGGCGTTGACTACGCCTTCTATATCTACAACCGCATCCAGTACCATCTGGCTGAAGGCCGCCACATCACCGAATGTTTCCAGCTTGCTTTGCTCGAAACAGGTATGGCGACATTCTTCACCGCCATCACGCTCGCCATCGGCGTTTCCACCTGGGCCTTCTCCGCTCTGAAGTTCCAGGCTGACATGGGTCTGCTCCTCACCTTCATGTTCATGGTCAATATGGTCATGGCGGTCACTGTGCTGCCCGCGCTCGCGGTCATCCTTGACATGGTGCTGCCGCGCAAGGCGCCGGTGAAGAAGGTCTCGAACCTCATGTCGCATTGATGCAAATTTCGGCGGGGCTGGGACAGATTGTCCGACCCCGCCGAATATGCCTCCTTGGGTAAGGCAAAGAATTTCCTCTGATGTATATTGCTGACGATAAGGCCACCCACAGTGGTGGGCGGATTTGTGTTTCCATCGGAGGGTTTGAGAAAGATGCTGGAAAAAATCATCAAGGCGTTGAAAGTTTCAACGCACCCCGAAGCAGCACCGGTACCCCTGGAAACCAGACGGCTTGCCGCCGCTGCGCTTCTGGTAGAAGCCGCGCGCCGTGACGAGAGCTTTGATGACAGCGAACGTTCGGCCATCATTCGCATCGTCGGCAGTCATTTCGGACTCGATGAGAGTGAGTCGAAAGCGCTCGTCGAAATCGCCACCGAGCGTCAGAAACTTCCCTATGGCGAAAGCATCTTCACGCGCACCATTGCTGAGAGCTTTACGATCGACGAGCGTGTCGACGTCTTGAAGATGCTCTGGGAGGTGGCTATGGCCGACGGCGTGCTGAAGCGCGTCGAACTGGCCATGATCGATCAACTGGCGCGCGAGATCGGGCTCGATGCTTCAGCCTCGGAAGCGGCTCGCATGGCCGTTAGCAGCTGATCGCCTGTCCTTATCTGAAATGACAAAGCCCGCGCCTATTTATACGGCGCGGGCTTTTTCATGCGAATGATTTGTGGTCAGGCCGTGAGCTTCACTGGCATTTCCTTGATGCCTGAAATGAAGTTCGAACGCAGACGCCGGATCGGTCCCGAAACATGGATGTCGGGGAAACGCTTCAACATTTCTTCGTAGAGAACGCGAAGCTGCAGTTCTGCTAGGCGCGATCCGAGGCAGAAGTGCTGGCCGACGCCGAAGCCGAGCTGCGTTGGCACATCCTTGTCGGTATAACGCGTCACGTCGAACTTATAGGGGTCTGCCCATTTCGTTTCGTCGCGATTGGCCGACGCATACCACATGACGACCTTGTCGCCCCTGGCGACTTTCTGGCCATTGATTTCAGTGTCCTCGGTCGCGGTGCGCCGCATATGCAGCACCGGGCTCACCCAACGCACGATTTCCTGAACCGCGCTCGGGATGAGCGACGGATCGGCCAGCAGCTTCGCGCGTTCATCCGGGTTCTGGCTCAATGCCAGCAGGCCGCCCGAGATCGAGTTGCGCGTCGTTTCATTGCCTGCAACCACCAGCAGAATGAAAGTGCCGATATAGGTCGGGAAGCTCATCGGCTCTTCCTTGCCCTCAAGGTTCGGCACCTTGGAGTGGGCGAGCATGGAGATGAGATCATCGCCCGGATTTTCCATGCGCTGCTTCCAGAGACCTGCGGCATAGGCCGCCATTTCACCGAGGCATTTGCGCATATATTCGTCGGAGACCCGAAGTTCCGGATCGTCTTCGCCGACGGTTGCATTCGACCATTCGAAAAGCTTCGGCCCATCACTTGCTGGTACCCCGAAGAGTTCGGCAAGCACTTCGATGGGGAGCGCAGCGGCGATGGCGTCAATGAATTCAACTTCCTTGCCGTTGGCGCCGCGTTCTTCAAGCTGATCGAGAAGACGCGTCACGCGGGCGCGAATGCGTTCTTCCATGCCTGCGATGCGCTTGGGCACAAACCCCGGGGAGATCATGCGCCGATAGGCGGCGTGAACCGGCGGATCGATCGAGATCATGCTCGCTTCGGTATTGTTCTCGTCGATTTCGTTTTCGTTGAAAATCCGGTGCCCGCCCATCTCCTTGGCGGAAGAAAAGAGCTTCGGATTTTTCGAGATCGCCTCGATGTCGTCATAGCGCGTCACGGCCCAGAAGCCTGCCGCATCAGCTTCCGGGTTCCAGTAGACGGGGCTCTTGGCCCGCAAGGTCCTGAAGACCTCATGAAAATCATCGGACATATAGAGGTCGGGATCTTTCAGATCCGGCGCCCCTCCAAGGTCGAGTTTCTCGGCTTTTGGTCTGAGCATTTGATCCTCCCTTATTCTTTTGAAAGGGAGGATAGGCCTCAATCGAGCCCGCTCTCAAGCATATCGGGCAGACCGTGTCCTAACTGACCGGAAACCCGACGGCAGCTTCAAGTTCTGTCATGGCCTGTCCGGGCTCCACGACCTTGATCGTGGTCATGCCGAGCATTTTGGCGGGCTTCAGATTGATGCCGAGATCATCGAGATAGACGCAATTGGCGGGTGAGACGCCAAGTGTTTCGCAGGCGAGTTCATAGATGCGCGGATCGGGTTTGCGGATGCCGAGCTTGGAGCTTTCGATCACATGGTCAAAGAGCGCCATGACTTCGGCAACCTGCGCCGCCTTGTCTTCGCTGCGCGCCATGCCAGCACCCTTGCCGGCCGGCACATTGTTGGTGATGCAGCCGACTTTCACGCGCGCCTTGCAGGCCTTGAGCGCATTGACGACAGTAGGACGGATATCGCCAGCGAGAAGTTCCACCACATCGCGACCGCGTACCTCATGACCCTTGGCGATTGCTTCCTGCGCGAAAAGTTCGTCGAACTGTTCAAGCGTTACTTCCGAGCGTTCGAAGAGCGCCCAGGCGTTGGTGTCCGGGTTCGTCGCATTGATGCCGCGAATAAAATTCTCGGGCAGGCCGCGTTCGCGTTCATAGCGCGCAAAGGCTTCAAAGGGGCTCGACGTTAGCACGCCGCCGAAATCCCAGATCACTGCTTCGATCATGATGTCTCCAAAAGTCGGTCAATTCTGATGGCCGGACCCTACATGGGCCGCGCGCGCATCTCAATCGTTCATCGCCCGGTGCGTTTGTGGAGGCATCGCGTCAGCGTTTTTTGACGAGGCAATCCTGGCCGGCGGCTTTGAGGCCGTTGCAGGCGTGGCTCGCCGCCGCCTTGTTGGAGAAGCCTGCGGCGCGCACGCGATACCAGACGCCCTTGGACCCAAGGTCGGCCTTCTCGATATCGAGAGCGTGTGATCCGAGAATGCTCTTGTGCTTTGCGGCAATCTTTTTCCAGGCGGCCTTGGCGGCAGCTTCATCGCGAAGCGCCAGAAGCTGAACCACATAGGCACCGCCTGCTTGCGGCGTCGCGGCTGGCGCAGGGGCGGCAGGTTTGGCAGCTTTAACCGGCGCAGCAGGTGCTGTGGGTTCAGGCGCGGCAGCGACGGGCGCAGCCTTCGGAGCAGCTTCGGTTTCCGTCGGAGCCGAAGCTGCGGGTGCAGGCGATGTCGTCTCCGCCGTGCTTTCGTTGTTGCCCGTGGTGGTGCTGCGCAGTTGCTCGGCAGGCGAGGCTTCTTCTTCCGGTGCGCTCGCCGCAGGCGCGGCGGGCTGTTCCGTCGTTGTCGGCGCTTCGTTCATCAGGTTAGGCGAGACAGGGGCGACTTCGCCCTTTTCGCTGCCCGACATGGCAAGGAAGATGCCGCCGACAATGATAATGCCGAGGATGATCGCGATGATGAGCCGCGTCTTGCTGCCGCCCGATCCCGTCTCCTCGGCAGTGTAGATGATTTCAGGCTCTGGCGGCACGGGGCGGGATTCGCTGTTGCGTTCCATATGCGGTTCGCGTCGTTCTTCGCCGCCGCCGCCTTCATCGTCCGAAAAACCCGACCCAGCCGACAGCGTCATCCGCGCTGAAGGGTCGATGGTCGAAGGTTCGGCCTCTCCCTTGCGAGCAAGAAGGTCACTGGTCAATGAGGCAGGCTTTTTGGACATAGGCTATCTTTCCGGATCGTGCTCAGGCGGCGCCACGGAGCGACGTATCGGCGAAATTACCCGAGACGAGCGGAGATGTCTCCCGTCCCATGAGCCTATCCGACAGAAAGCTCCACAATTCGCCGATTTCTTCCGGCGATTTCGTCTGCGAAGCGATTTCCATCACCGTCCGGCCATCAATCATGCTGGAGGCAAAGTCGATGCGCTGGTGAATGATCGACGGGGCCACGGGGCCGTGATGGGAGAGTGCGATGACCGCTTCGGTGGTGATCCGGGCGCGTGGCGCTGCGCCGTTCACTGCGAAAACCAGCGGTTTTCCGACTTCCTCGCAAATCCGCACCGTCGCGCCGGCAGCCCGCAGGTCATGCGGCGAGGGGCGGGTGGGGATGACGACAAGGTCGGCCAGATTGATGACCTGGCTGATGGTGGAGGTAATGGCGGGCGGCGTGTCGATGATGACGAGGCGAACGCCGCCATCCTTGAGCCGCCCGATGTCTTTTTCCAGACCTTCGATAGAAGCTTTGACGAAAAAAGGCCGTTCTGCTTCGCGGGCATTCCACCACTGTGAGAGGCTGCCCTGCGGGTCGGTATCAATGATCGCAACCGGTCCGGCGCCCTGCCGTTCAGCCTCGACGGCTACGTGCCCGGCCAGCGTAGTCTTGCCGGAACCGCCTTTTTGTGACGCAAACGCGATGACATACATGCTGTGAACTTCCCAGTCCTTGATGGGCGCAATTAACTTGCGCAAAGTGCAAACCTCCGGCATGGCGCAGTCGTACACCACACAGGCTGTAGAACTCGTGAGAGACCTCGGGAGAAAACTGAAATAGCGAATCACCCTTCCCCTTTGATTGTTCAGAGAGTAGTGGCTGACCCATTTTGGCTCAACATTTAGGATGGCTGTGGATAACTCACACAAGCATAAGTGTCTAACGAGTCACACTTCACTCCAACATGGAGATATCGCCGAAGAGGTTTTTAGCCGTTCGTTTCGCGCACGACCTTGACCATCGCACTGGTTAAACGGCTGAGATCAGCCGCCCCGATGACAAGCGGCGGGGTGATATAGACAATGCGTCCGAAGGGCCGGATGAAGACGCCTTCCTCGATAAAGCGCCGTTTCATGGCGTCGGCGTCCTTGATTGCTTCGCATTCGATGACGCCGATCGCTCCCTTGACGCGCACGTCAACCACGCCGGGAAGTCCGCGGGCAGGCTCAAGCTCGTGTTTCAACTGCGCTTCGATGGCGGCTACTTGCTCAAGTCTCGGTTCGCTCTCAAAAAGATCGAGCGAGGCATTGGCCGCCGCACAGGCAAGTGGATTGCCGGTGTAGGTCGGCCCGTGCATCAGGCAGTTTGCTGCCGTTGGCCCGAGGAAAGCGTCAAACACATGCGCGCGCGCAACTGTTGCCGCAAGCGCCATGGTGCCGCCGGTCAGCGCTTTCGACAGGGTCGCGATGTCCGGCACGATGCCCGCGGCCTCGCAGGCAAACATCGATCCTGTGCGGCCGAAGCCGACGAAGATTTCATCAAGGATCAACAATACATTGTGCTTGTCGCAGGTCTCGCGCAGCGCTTTCAGCGTCGCCACGTCGTGAAAGATCATGCCGCCCGCGCCCTGCACCAGCGGTTCGGTGATAACGGCGGCAATTTCATCCTTATGCTGATCGAGAAAGACATCGAAAGCGGCGACGCGTTCCGGCGTCGTCGGCAGATCGGTAATGAGCTGCGAGGCAATGGCCCCCTTGAAAAGCGTATGCATGCCTTCGTCCGGATCGCAGACCGACATGGTCGCCAGCGTGTCGCCGTGATAGCCACCGCGAAAGGCGACGAAGCGCGTGCGGCCTTGTCTGCCCTTGTTGATCCAATATTGCACGGCCATCTTCATGGCGATCTCGACCGAGACGGAACCGGACTCAGAAAAGAACGTATGCCCCAGATCGCCCGGCAATAGCTTCGCCAACCGTGTGGCGAGCGTTACCGCAGGCTCATGCGCAAGCCCACCCAGCATGATGTGAGGCATCTTCTCAAGCTGTTTCGTTACGGCCTCTCGAATATGTGGGTGATTATAGCCATGCGCTGCCGTCCACCACGACGAAGTGCCGTCAATCAATTCCCGCCCATCGTCCAACGTCAGGCGGACGCCATTCGTCTTCTCCACAGGCAGCGCCATAGGCGTCGTCTGCATCTGCGTATAGGGCAGCCAGAGGTGCTTTGCGCCTTCTTCCAGCCATTTGGGCGGGTGCGGAACAAGTGGATTGGCGGGAGGGATGGACATGGGATTGCTGCCTTGACTGCGGTGTTTCAGGGCATATAGAGGGATTTTGCGCCCCTATTGCAACCCTGCAACGCGCGGGGTCTTGGCAAACAGGGCGTATATCGCTACATAAGCCCCTCGGTGCCGCGAAGGGTGCCACTGTCCGAGAAAGAGGATCTCACCTTCGCATCTATCTGAGACGACGCTTTTAGTTCGCATCGCCCTCAATTGTTTGCTGTTGCTTCGGACCAACGGATTCAGACAACAGGAGGATTCCGTGCGAACGGACCCATCTTCACAAAAAGAAATGTCTGCTCTCGACGAATATAAAATTCGTGCGAGCAAGCTCATGAAGGATTTCGCCAGCGCCGACAAGCGCAAGGCCTATGGCGCTGCGTATCGCCTCGCGAGCCTCTGGTCCGACGTGAAACCGAACGATCTGCTGACGGATAAATCCCGCATCCAGCGCAAGCATGCGCTCGCCGTCATTGCGCGCGAAATGGGCTTTCGCGACTGGCAGCATCTTGTTGCCGAAGCGCATATCGAAATGCCAGCCTTCGACACGACGCGGCTCTTCCCGCCGAGTACGAGCTTTTATCTCAATTCATGGTTCGTGACCTACGACGAGGCCCGCGCCGCGTTGGGTCGCAAGGATCGCTTTCTCTTTCCCTATCGTCATCAGTTCGTGGTCTGCGAAGCCGGTCTGCTGAAGAGCCTCGGTATCGACATCGACGATCCCGATTGGGACCTCATTGGGCGCGACTGGGCAAAGCCTCTCGATACCTCGGCACATTACCGTTTGAACCAGAAACTCGCGCGCATCGTTCCGCCATTGCCGGACCGCAAACGCAAGCCGAAAGCATGAAGATGGACAAGGAACGAAAGCGTCAGCTTGTGCGCGACTACAAGGAAAAGAGCGCGACACCCGGTATATTCGCCGTGCGTTGCCTCGTCACCGATGAACGCTGGCTTGGCCCCAGTCGCAATCTCGAAGCGCAGCAAAATGGCATCTGGTTTCAACTGCGCATGGGCAGTCATCGTGTCAAAGCAATGCAGGAAGCATGGAACACGCACGGCGAGGACAATCTCGTCTACGAGATCGTCGAGGCATTCGAGGATGAGGACCTGACGCCCTATCTCCTTCAGTCGATGCTGAAGGAGCGTCTGGCCTTCTGGCGCGAGAAGTTTGGTGCTGGCCTTGCTTTAGGCTGAAGCCTGTTCGCCGACCTTCTTTTCCGACGGGCAGCTGTGCGCGGGCATGGACGTAATGCCAAGCTTCTTGAAGAGCACCTGATCCTTGTCGGCTTCAGGGTTCTTTGCGGTCAGCAGCTTGTCGCCGACGAAGATCGAGTTGGCGCCTGCCATGAAGCAGAGCGCCTGCTGTTCGTCGGACATGAGTTCGCGCCCTGCCGCAAGACGCACAACCGATTGCGGCATGATGATGCGCGCAACTGCGATCATGCGCACGAAGTCGATGGGATCGACCTTTTCGCTGAGGCCCAGCGGCGTACCTTCCATCGGCATCAGCATGTTGATCGGCACGCTTTGGGGATGTTCCGGCAGATTGGCCAGCGCCATCAACATGCCGAGGCGATCCGACTGGCTTTCGCCCATGCCGACGATACCGCCCGAGCAGACATTGATGCCCGCGTTGCGCACGCGTTCCAGCGTATCGAGACGGTCCTGGAAGCTGCGGGTGCTGATCACGTT